>Ga0257122_1000679_pt1 | contig 28031 bp, 24 predicted proteins | sample SI106_120metaG_FD_190146 | JGI IMG/M metagenome (GOLD analysis project Ga0257122, IMG submission 190146) | Marine microbial communities from Saanich Inlet, British Columbia, Canada - SI106_120 | ecosystem: Environmental > Aquatic > Marine > Inlet | place: Canada: British Columbia | collected... | reverse complement strand
CCTTGGCCCCGCCGGCAGTGATGAACTGGCGCACCGGCAGCCCCAGTGCGGTGGTGATGTGCGGGGGGTCTTTGGGCAGTGCCTTGGTTTTAAAGATAGTGCCCGAGAAGCACGAATCAAAAAGATAAAGGACGTGGTTGGCCTCGGAGTCGCGCGCACCGGCAAGGATCCGGGTCATCGACAGTGCCTTGGCCCGAAAATCGCGTCTTTGTTTTACCGGGTCGGGCGCATCGACCGGCACCAAAAAGCCGCGTTTGTTGTTCTTGGTAGTCCAGCCGTGGCCGGAGTAAAAAAACACCAGGCGGTTGGGGACATCGTAGCCGTAGCGATCGAGAAACTCTTCGTAGAGGTCTTCGAGCTCCTCACCGGTGGGGTTGAGGTGTTTCTCCACCGTGAAGCCGTGCTCCTGCAGTACCGATTCGACCCGGGCGAGCTCGCCGGGTACGCTCTCAAGATCCGGCCAGGCGTTGTTCTGGTAATCGGCGGCGCCGATCAGCAGCGCGTAACTGCCTTCATACTCAACGACGGTCTCGCCCGTTTCTGGGGCAGCCACAACCAGGCCGCGTGTTTCTGCCACCGCGGATACCGATAACGCGGTCAGTGTGGCACTCGCCAGGAGCGCCAGGATATATCGACTCCAGTTATGCATAACCTGTACACGCTTGGCCAAAGCGTATGCGGTTACTTTACATCAAGCGCGGTTCTTTGCCGTTCACCAGGACACAAACCGGTAAAGCAGCCCTTGATTTAGCTGGAATAACGGCAAATCAGGGCTTTTGCGTCTTCAGCCACTGGCCCAGTTCGCCGCGCTCGGTCGGTGTCATGCCGCTGGTGTTGCCCAGCGGCATCGCCTGGCTGGTAACAGCCTGGGCCAGCACCCGCTCCCGGTAGCGATGCAAGGTATCAAGATTGTCCAATACGATGCCGGCCGGGGGTGCGCTGAAGGCGGGATTGATGGGTTGGGCAGCATGGCAGCCAGCGCAGTGGGCGGTAACGATCTGCAGGGCACGTGCGTCGCTCACAACGCTGGTCGATACCGCCGGGCCACGTGTGGCGATAAAAAATATCAACCCCAGTGCCAGCAGTACCGCCAGCGGCCACTGCCAGGCAAGCGCCAGGCCACGCCCGCCGCCATGGTGGGTATTGAAGAAGTGGCGGATCACGCCACCCGCCACAACGATAAAGCTGATCACCAACCAACCCCACATCGAACCGCCAGAGAAGAGCATCGGGTAATGCGCACTCATCATCAGCAGCAGCACCGGCAGGGTGAGGTAGTTGTTGTGCAGCGAGCGTTGTTTGGCCTGAGCGCCGAGTGCTGGATCCGGGGTGTTGCCCGCGACGAGATCAGCCACGACCTTTTTCTGATTGGGAATGATCACCACGAACACGTTGGCCGACATGATCGTGCCGATGAGTGCACCCACATGTAAGAAGGCCGCGCGGTCGCTGAAGATCTGGGTCAGCAGGTAGGCGCTGACAATGATCAGTGCAAATACCGATAAGGCAAGTGCCGCCGTTGAGCGTCCTATGGGGCAGCGGCACAGCGCCTCGTAGATAAGCCAACTGCCAATAAGAAAGGCCAGGCTGGTACCAATCGCTGTGATTGGCGCGAGGTCAGCGCGGCCTGGGTCAATCAGGTAACTGCTGGCACTGAAGTAGTAGGTGACAACGAGCAGCGCGAATCCTGAGAGCCAGGTGAAGTAGGCCTCGTACTTAAACCAGTGCAGCTCAGTGGGCATCACCTCGGGCGCCACCGCGTATTTTTGTACGTGGTAAAAACCCCCGCCGTGCACGCTCCACGATTCGCCCGCCACCCCTTTGGCAAGGCCCTCGCGGGCACGCAGACTCTGATCCAACCATATAAAGTAAAAAGACGTGCCAATCCAGGCGATGCCGGCTACCAGATGCAGCCAGCGGATCATCAGACTGGCCCAGTCGAGCCAGGGTATGGTCACGATGCGGTTTCTCCTCTCGTTAAATCAGCAGTCTGGGTTATTACCAGCAAGGCCTGAATCCTAAACCGATTGCGTTTTCAGAAAAATCGCTGCAATCGCAAAGGACTTTATCAGTTTTTTGAAAATCGATGGAAACAGACACTGCCTTCAGGCCAGCACTCAATTCGGCCGGTATCGCACAGGCTTGCGAGAAGCTCGGTCCCAAAGCAGTGTTTCTGACCAACCAGGAGATACATGAGCGACTTCAGGCCACTTCGGCGCATATGAGTTCTGAGGATGGCCCTACCAAAGCAGCCGGTATCCTGGATCAGCTGCTGAACTGAACCCCCTTCAACGGGGCAGTATCTGCCCCGTCTTTCCTTTGAGCCAGTATGCCCAGTAAGGGCGTAGAGGGTTAATTCTGATTCCAGGTGACGGCCATCACAGCAAGGACGCGACTGGTTGATTATCGTGACTCATGAGTTGGTTAACGATTTATCAGCCTGAGTTGCTGATCAAAAAGGAAGGAGTCATGGGATCTACCTTACGCTTATTCGCCAAAGTTGCTCGTGCACTGTTATTAATGGGGCTGGCGTTCCCTTTGAACGCTTTCGCCGTTAAGTACTGTACTGACGTGATGGCTTTCCCCGGAGATTTTGGGGAGATGTCATTTGAAGTTGTGACGGATGATGCTTCCGCTACAGCCATCGTGAGCGTCGTCGCTGGAATGGCCAAGGGCTGGGAGTTTACGGGAGACTGGCATCCTGATGGCAGAGGTAACGGAATTGCCGAAGTATTTATAGATGAAGATCCAGTTGTGGGTTATCTCGCATTCGATATCTATGTGGAATCTGGAGTTTCGGTTACAGGGTATATAGCTGATGGTGTCTCTGGAAGTCTTCCCACAGGGGCAGAGGCGGCATTTTTCGGCAGCGCCGGTGCCTGCACCGCAGCCGGCACCCCCTTGATCGGTAGCTATTGCCTGAAGATTGGAAATGAGAACCGTTCATTAGAAATACTGAGCGAGAGCGTGGGACTCGTACGGGGCCGGATGGAAGTCGACCGCGGGAGTTGGTCAACGTTTCGTGCGCATCGAGACAGCACCGGTCTGGTATTAAGAATGACGAGTGCCGGAACCACCTTCGATCTGGAGTTTGCTGGCAATTTGATTAGCGGCAGATCCAGCAAAGGTGGACGTCGTTATGACGTCTACGGTATCCGTAACCCCATCACCGGGGTCGCTGGCTGTGACGGAATAAAAATTTATTCGCATGGAAGCGCGAACTACTACTATTCAACACCAACCATAGTGGGACGCTATGCCTACGTTGGGACCGCAGGCGGCTCCAATCACACTGTGGCCAGTGATAATTTTCTGGCAAAGATTGATCTCAAGACTATGAGCGAAGTCTGGCGCTATGACCTGGGTACCCGTGAGGTGCGAGGCAGTGCTGTGCTGGATTCGCGCGGCGCGATCTATTTTATGGCTGAAACTGGTCGTGCTCAAGAAATCGTATCTGGTATTGGGCCCAGTGGCGATCATTCAGGATCACACCTGAAACTGGTGAAACTTTCAAACCCAACTGCCAGCACGCCAAGGGTGATTTGGGAGCGTGTGATCGTCGGTGAAGGTGGCGTTTATCACCTTGGTCAGATAACACCAGCAATCTCAGAATTTGATGTGATCATTGTGGGCGGCCGATCTGTGCGAGCATATCGCGCCAATGGCACGATGTTGTGGGAGTTCTCACCGACCGCAGGCACTCAGGAGTTTTACAACAGCCCGTTGGTCGATGATAAGACGGTATTTGTCAACTCTGATGGCGGCGGAAGCGAATCTTCTGCGGCAACGCCTAACCGCATTTATGCAATCGATGCCTGGTCTGGGTCGGAGCGCTGGAGTTATACACCCACGACCGCCAGCCACTATGACGGCTTATCCAGCCCCCAGTTCAACCGGGATCGTACAAGAATCTACACGGCCCTGCGCCAGACGCTTTACTGCTTCGACAAGTGGGGCAACGCCTGTTCGTTTGCCTGGGAGGGCGGTTGCGAAATACCAGGTATCTCGGGGGATCTGCGGGCGTCTCCACTGGTGGACGCCAGTGGCGATATTTATATTGGAACCAAAGACGATGCAGACAGCGTGTTCTATAAGATAGATGGTAGCTGTCCGAATATCGCATCATCACGCGTGCTCTGGGAGGTAGAAACACGCGGTGATGTGTACACGACAGGAGTCCTTCTAGACAGCGGCTATGTAGTTATTGGGCAGGAGCCAGACAGTAGCGCCGGTGTGTTGAAGGCATTGAACATGTCCGATGGCTCGTTGGAAGGTTATGTTGATCTTACTGCCGACATGACATGGGGCTCGTTGCGCGTTGATCATGGGCGTTTGGTGGGAGTTGCCGATGTAGCAACACCATTTCTTGGCGGATTTTTGTTTTCGATCAATTTTGCGGGAGCACGATATGCTACCGGCGCCGAAAATCCCACCATGCGCGGAGATAACGCAGGTTCAGGTCGGTGAGCGACTAAATCTCATGTTTCTGCCGAAGGCGCCATAGAGCATTCTCACCCGCAGTACAAATAACTGTTTGGCCCAAAGGATATCAGGTAGACAACCCGGCTCGGGTACGCAGCACCTGGGCAGCATTGCTGTGCCGGTGGATGAGGTCAGCCTCATCAATATGGGATGCCCGTGCGTCGATCACTTTCCACTCACCGCCGATCATGACCCGGTCGGCACGGCTGGCACCACACAGCACCAGTGCTGCCAGCGGATCGTGATAACCGCTGTGGCGAAGCTCATCCAGTTTAAATAGCGCAAGATCAGCCTGTTTGCCCGCTTCCAGAGTGCCGATATCATCACGGCCCAGGCACCTTGCACTGCCTTGGGTTGCAAGGCGTAGCGCATCGATGTGATCAAAGGCGCCTGCTCCCTCACGCAGGCGTTGCAGCATAAGTGCAGCGCGAACTTCCTCAATGGCGTTGGATGCATCGTTAGATGCCGAGCCATCAACGCCAAGACCGACCGGGCTGCCGGCGCTCTCCAGTGCGCAGGCCGGGCACAAACCCGAGGCCAGTGTCATGTTGGAATGCGGGCAATGGGTGATGGCGGTGCCGGCCTGGCCCAGGCGCCTGATCTCGTCATCGGTAAAGTGAATGCCATGTGCCAGCCAGGTGTGGCTTCCCAGCCAGCCGCATTCTTCAAGGTAATCCAGGGGGCGCATGCCAAGGCGCGCAAGGCAGTAGTCGTTTTCGTCACGCGTCTCGCCCAAATGCGTGTGCAGGCGCACCTGGAGTTTGGATGCCAGGGCAGCGCTCTCGCGCATCAGAGGATCACTGACAGAAAACGGCGAGCAAGGCGCGAGCGCTACCTGCACCATGGCCCCGGGGTCGCTTTGATGGTAGGCATTCACGACGCGCTCGCAGTCGGCGAGGATGGTTTGTGCATCCTGCACCACTGAGTCTGGTGGCAGCCCGCCGTCTTTTTGTGACAGATCCATCGAGCCACGGGTCAGTGTCACGCGCATGCCGATGTGCGAGGCAACCCCAACTTGTATATCCAGCGCCTGTTCCAGACCGGGGGGGTAAAGATAATGGTGATCCGACGTTGTGGTGCAGCCCGAGAGCAGTAACTCGGCCAGCGCCAGTTCTGTTGCAACAGCCAGCAGCTCGGGGTCGAGCCCTGCCCACACCGGGTAGAGGGCTTTGAGCCAGTCGAAAAGCTCTTTGCCAAGCGCTGGCGCAAGCGCTCGTGTCAGAGTCTGGTAGAAGTGATGGTGGGTATTGATCAGGCCCGGCAGAACGACGTGGTTAGATGCATCGAAGATCGCATCGACCGGCTGTAACGGTTTTTGTCCGGTTGCAATTAGTTCTGCAATCCGGTGGCCTTCGATAACCGCTCCACGCGTGGCGTCCTGGGCAAAAATCGCCAGCGGATCTTGAATCCACAGCCTAGACATAATAACTATGCCAAAGGTTCATTCCAGAATAAAAAACCCGCTCCCGTAGGAGCGGGTTGTCGTTTAAACAACAATGGCAGTCCTGCTATTCGGGCAACTTATCGTCAACACCCTGAACGTAGAAATTCATAGTCGCCAGCATTGGGAAATCGGCAGCCACTTCACCCGCTGCAACCACAAGTTCGCCGGCCTGGTTGTAGATCGGGCCGGTAAACGGATGAAATGCACCAGTGCGGATCGACTCTGCGGTTTTACGCGCCATCATGGCGACGGCACTTGGCATGTTGGTAAACGGCGCCATGCCAACCATCCCTGGGCCCATTCCGTTCCAGGTATCCCCTGGGCTCCAGGTGCCCATCAATACATCAACCGTTCGTTTGACGTAATACGGTCCCCAGTCATCAAGAATGGCGGTTAACTGTGTATCCGGGGCAAACTGAATCATGTCAGAGGCTTGTCCGAAAGCATGGATTCCGCGGTCTGCCGCCGCCTGAAGTGCCGCAGTACTGTCGGTATGCTGGGTAATGATATCCGCGCCCTGATCCATCAGCACTTTGGCTGCATCGGCTTCTTTGGGCGGATCAAACCAGCTATAAACCCACACGACTTTTACCTTCATGTCCGGATTGATTGACTGCGCACCCAGCATGAATGCGTTGATACCGCGCACGACTTCTGGAATCGGGAACGATGCGATGTAGCCGATGACGCCGCTCTTGGATATCTTGGCGGCAATCTGGCCTTGCACATAGCGACCTTCGTAGAAACGCGCTGAGTAAGTCGCAACGTTGTCGGCTTGTTTGTAGCCCGTCGCATGCTCAAATTTCACGTCCGGGAAGCGTTTGGCGACCTTGAGTGTTGGCTCCATATAGCCAAAGGAAGTGGTAAAGATCAGCTTGTGGCCGGTTTCAGCCAGCTTGGCGATGGCACGCTCGGCATCCGGTCCTTCTGGCACGCCTTCAACGTAAGTTGTTTCCACATGATCACCGAGCATATTGTCGATCATCAGGCGGGCTTGATCATGGGCATAGGTCCAGCCATGGTCCCCTGGTGGGCCAATATAGATAAACCCAACTTTCAGCTTATCTGCCGATGCGCTGTAGGCCACACCGAAGCTCAAAAGTGCAGCCAGCAACACCGAGGCCAGTTTGGCAAAATACTTCATTTTCTTATTTCCTCCATCTATGGTGAGTTTCAACAACACAATTTATTTTTATCGCTCGGCGCGAAAGGGCTTGCCCAGACAGGCCGGCGCATTGAGCCGAATCCTGATCGCGTCTCTGGAGATCAAGACTAATACAACTATCGTCGCAATGTAAGGGAGCATCGACATAAAAGCGCCCGGGATTCCAAGGCCTGCCGCCTGAGCGTTTAACTGCAATATGGTGATGCCGCCAAATAGGATAGCGCCCAGGAGCACTCGTGAGGGCCGCCAACTGGCAAAAACCACCAGTGCCAGGGCAATCCAGCCCCGACCGGCGGTCATATTCTCGGCCCACAGCGGGGTGTAGACCAGCGACAGATAAGCCCCACCCAGGCCCGCCATCGCCCCGCCGAAGGCGACCGCTGCGTAGCGGATGGCAATGACCGGGTAGCCGATCGCATGGGCCGAAACATCAGAGTCGCCCACCGCACGCAGGATCATTCCCCAGCGGGTGTGTTTCAAAAACCAGCCGCAAAGTGCGAGGATGATGATGGCCAGATACACCAGCGGGTCGTGGCCAAAGAGCAACCGGCCGATCACCGGCAGGTCGCTCAGGACCGGGATATGTATAGAGCGAATCTGCTCAATCGTCTCGCCCACGTAATCCAGACCCACCAGTGCCGACAGCCCGGTACCAAAGATGGTCAGGGCAAGGCCGGTGGCAACCTGGTTTGAAAGCAAGGTGAGGGTCAGCAGCGCAAAAATCAGCGCGGCGACAAGACCGCACAGGCTGCCTGCCAGCAGGCCTGCCAGTGGCTGTCCGGTAAGCGTCACTGCGGCAAAGCCGAACACGGCGCCGATCAGCATCATGCCCTCGACCCCCAGATTCAGCACGCCGGATTTTTCGCAGACCAGTTCGCCAGTGGCGGCAAAGACCAGCGGTGTCGCTGCCGTCATCATCGTCATCATTGAAGCGATCAGAAGTTCGTTCATGTGGCAGATACCTTATTGCCAATACGGGTCAGCCGGTAACGGGTCAGCAGGTCGAAGGCCAGCAGGTAGAACAGAATGATGCCCTGGAAAAGGCCCGTGACGGCTTTGGGCAGGCCTGCCGAGATCTGCGCGCCTTCGCCACCAATGTAGGTCACGGCGATTGCGGTTCCGGCAAGCGCCACACCCACCGGATGCAGCCGACCCAGAAACGCCACGATGATGGCGGTAAAGCCATAACCCGGGGAGATCTTTGGCATCAACTGGCCGATCGTCGAGGCAGCCTCCATGATGCCGGCAAGCCCTGCAAGACCCCCACCGATGAGCAGGGTCGCCCAGATCATCCGCGGGTTGTTGATACCGGCATGGCGAGCGGCCAGCGGCGCCGAGCCAAATACCCGCACCTTAAAACCAAAACGGCTCTTGGTCAGCACGAACCACGCCAGCAGCGGTATCAACAGCGCGATCAGTGTGCCCAGATGTACCCGGTAGCCGGGAAACAGCATAGGGAGTAGGGCCGCATCGGGGAACATCCGGGTGCCGGGAAAGCCCCAGCCCTGGGGATTGCGCCAGGGGCCCTGTACCAGGTGTACCAGCAGCAATTCGGCAACATACACCAGCATCAGCGAGACCAGGATTTCGTTGGCGTTAAACCGGGTTTTCAACAATGCCGGTATTGCGGCCCAGGCCATGCCGCCGAGCACGCCCAGCACCAGCATGGTCGGCAGTATCAGTAGATTGGTACTGTCATAGAAGACCACCGCGGGTGCGCTGCCCAGCACTGCTCCGGCAATAAACTGACCCTCGGCGCCAATATTCCAGATTCCGGCACGAAAGCCCACCGACAACCCGATACCAATCAGGATCAAGGGCCCGGCTTTGACTGCGACTTCGGACAGGCCAGACCAGGAGGTCAGCGGCTCAATAAAGTAGATATAGAGCGCAATGCCTGGCGCTTTACCCATGGCAAGAAAGATCGCGGCACCGGTCAGCCCGGTTAACGCCATGGCCAGCAGCGGCGACAGCCAGGCGGCTGACGCAGACTGGGTCGCCCGGGCCTCAAGCGCCAGCATGGGAAAGTGATTCCGTACGCTCGCGGCTGGCGCCCATGAGCAGGCCAACTTCCTGGGTGGTGATATCAGATGCCAACTGCGGTTCAGACAGGCTTCCCTGCGAGATGACCGCGATGCGGTCACAAAGCGCAAAAATCTCGTCCAGATCCTGCGAGATGATCAGCGCCCCGGCACCGGCACTGACCAGGCGTTGAATCTGCTCGTGGATTGCTGCCGCCGCACCGGCGTCGACCCCCCAGGTAGGCTGGGAAACCACCAGCAGTTGCGGTTGCTGCAGAATCTCGCGGCCGACGATAAATTTCTGTAAGTTGCCCCCGGAAAGACTGTTGGCGAGTGCCGCAGTGCCTGCGGCCTTAACGTCAAAACGCTGCAGAATCTCCTCGGCATAGTGCTCGACCTCGGCCCAGTTCACCAGGCCATAGGAGACAAAACCCAACCGATCGGCCGAGGTGAGAAAACTGTTCTGCACCAGGTTAAGGTCAGAGACAGCCGCCTGACCGATGCGCTCCTCAGGCACAAACACGGCGCCGAGTTGTCGGCGGGCTACCGGCGTCAGTGCGCCGGCTTCGGTATCGAGCATGCGAATCGAGCCACTGCGCGGCCGGCCGGTTTCTCCCGACAGCGCGTTCATGAGTTCTATCTGGCCGTTACCCGCTATACCGGCAATAGCCAGAATCTCGCCGGCGCGTACCGAAAAACTGACGCTGTCGATGTCGGTGCCGTGCGGCTGGTCGGAGTGAACCGAAAGGTCGGTTACCTGCAGACGTACCTCAGACGACGAAGGGGCCGTGTGCCGTGGTACGGATTCCACCCGATGGCCGATCATTTTCTCGGCCATCGAATGTGCGGTTTCATTGGCCGGTATGCACTCATCAACCCGTTGTCCGCCGCGTAATATGGTGGCGCGATCACACAGGGTGCGGACCTCCTCAAGCTTGTGGCTGATATAAAGGATCGAGCGGCCTTCGCCGGCAAGGGTGCGCAAGGTCGCAAACAGGGTTTCGGTTTCCTGCGGCGTAAGCACGGAGGTCGGTTCGTCAAGAATCAGCAAACTGGGGTTTTGCAGCAGGCAACGCACGATCTCGATACGCTGGCGCTCACCCATGGAAAGATCGTAGACGTGCCGGTCGGGGTGCAGAGTTAAGCCGTAATCATTCGCGGTCTGCTCCAGACGCGCCCGCAGTTCGTTGAGATCCTGGCTCGGCAGTGCCAACGCCACGTTTTCCAGTGTGGTCATGGATTCGAAAAGTGAGAAGTGCTGGAACACCATGCCGATGCCCAGCTCACGGGCCCCGGCGGGGTGGGGTATCTGAACCGGGTTACCGTGCCAGCGAATTTGCCCCTGATCCGGGCGCAGTACACCGTAGATGATCTTTACCAGGGTGCTTTTACCGGCACCGTTTTCTCCCAGCAGGGCGTGGATCTCACCCGGGGCGATATCGAGGCTGATATTGTCGTTGGCAAGACAACCCGGGAACTCTTTGCGGATGCCCTGCAGTTGCAATAGTGGGGGTGTGGTCACTGCGGGTTTCTCTTTTTGTCCAATAGTATCGACTGAGGCTCAGTAGGGAATCTTATCTTCTTTTTCGATCCATTCACGCATCAACTGGGCTGCTTTGTCGCTGGGCTGTTGTATCAGCGGCAGCCGTCGCTGGTGTGCGGGAAGAGAGATCTCCTGGTACAGCGCTGCATCGTCAAAGCCGATCTGGGCCGCATCATCCCGGGTGCTGGCGTAATAGATAGTGTCAATACGCGCCCACCAGATGGCAGCAAGGCACATCGGGCAGGGCTCACAGGTGGTGTAGATCACTGATCCGGCAAGCGAGAAGGTGCTGCGTTGGCGACAGGCATCGCGGATCGCGCTGATCTCCGCGTGTGCGGTCGGATCGTTGCCTGAGGTCACCTCGTTCCAGCCGCGCCCGATGACAATGTCTTGGTGCACGATGATTGCACCAAATGGCCCACCGGCCCCGGCGTGCATATGCCGACCGGCAAGGTTGAGCGCAAGATCCATAAAAGTGCTATGGCTGGCTGGGTCGGGTTTAGTCATGACGCGGCCCTTTCCCTTTGAGCCTCGACTTGTTGTAGCGTGATGCCGGGTTCCCCGGTGGTGACGCGACAGGTTTTTAGAATCTCAGGCAGTACACCCAAGGCAATCACGCCCGGTTCTTTGCCTGCTGCGGCGCCCGCTCCAATGGGACTGGTGAGTCGCGCGATCTGGGTATCTGTCAGGCCGTCTTTTTTAAGAGCCTTGCGAAAACGTCGCGCCTTGGCCTGGCTGCCGATCAGGCCGGTGTAGCGCAGCGCAGTGTTTGTGAGCAGGATGCGGCACAGCTCGTAATCCAGAGCGTGGCTGTGGGTCATGACCAGCGCTGCATCGTGATGCCTCAGCTCCTGTGCGATCGGCAGCAGGTCATAGGGTGTGTGAACATCAATATTGTGCGAGGCGGGTACCTGCGTGCACTGATCCTTACGGCTGTCAAAAACGGATAGCCGAAGCGGCAGCTGACTGGCCATCGTACACAAGGCGCGGCCCACGTGGCCCGCCCCAAACAGCGCCAGCGCCGGCCGGTGATCGGCAAGCGACAAGGCAAACACGGTGTGACTATTGGCCGGCGCTGGTTCGTTGTGATCGATCACCGATGGGGGTGTACCAGTGTGTGTCTTGTTGAACAGCACATTTACCTGGGTGCCGGTGCGTTGTTTGTCGCGGGCCTTTTGCAGCCAGAGGCTGGCGCTGGCATCGATCGGTTGCAGCATGATTTCCAAAGTGCCACCGCAGCACTGGCGCATGTCTGGTCCAAGCACGCAATGCACAATCGACCGCGCCCAGTCGCCATTGCCCGCCAGCATTGCCTGGCCCGCCTCTATGATTGTGCGTTCGAGCTCGCCGCCGCCGATACTGCCCAGAGACTGCGTCTGGCCGATCAGAATCCAGCTTCCGCTTTCGCGTGGGGTAGAGCCGCGTTCACCGCAAATGATGGCGAGTACCGCCGGCCTCGCCTTTGCCACGGTATCAAGCGCGGCATTGATCCAATCGCACGGACCCGGCGCACCCCGGATCATGATTGCGCTCCAGCGTCAGTTGTCGAGGTCTGCTTGCGTTCGGCCTGTATGGCAAAGAGCAGCGCCTCGGCCGTTGCCGGTGCATCCAGTCCCGGCACAGTGCTATAGCCATTAATACTCGAGAGCGCGTCAGACAGTGCCTGGTGTACCGAGATTGCCAGCATGAACGGTGGCTCACCCACCGCTTTGGAGCGATGAATGGTCGCCTGGGCGTTTTCACCGCGTGACCACAGTTGGATATCCATCCGCCCCGGCCGGTCCGAACAGGTGGGGATCTTATAGGTCGACGGTGCGTGGGTTTTCAGGTGGCCGGCGTCATCCCACCACAGCTCTTCGTTGGTCAGCCAGCCCATGCCCTGAATAAACCCGCCTTCTACCTGACCCAGATCAATGGCCGGGTTCAGCGAGCGACCGGCATCGTGCAGGATATCGACTGCCGTTACCCGACTCTCGCCGGTCAGGGTATCGACAGCGACTTCGCTGACGGCAGCACCGTAGGCGAAATAATAAAAGGGACGGCCCTTGGCGGTTTTGCGGTTGTAGTGAATCTTCGGCGTACGGTAAAAGCCGGTGGCTGACAGTTGTACCCGTGCCAGGTAGGCGAGCTCTACCAGTTTGGCAAAAGATAGGGTGGTATCGCCGGCGTGCACGCTCGAGTCGCGAAAGTGTATCTGGCTCTCGTCAACCGCAAAGTGCTGCGCGGCAAAAGCGCTGAGGCGACGTTTCAGAGTGCGCGCAGCATTCAATGCCGCCATCGCATTGAGATCTGCGCCGGATGAGGCTGCAGTTGCTGATGTATTGGGCACCTTAGCCGTACTGGTCGCAGTGATCTTGACCTGATCTAAGGGCACGGCCAGTGCGTTGGCCACCACCTGTGCAACCTTGATAAAGAGCCCCTGGCCCATTTCAGTGCCGCCGTGGTTTAGATGAATACTGCCGTCGCGATAGATGTGCACTAGAGCGCCCGCCTGGTTAAACCAACTGGCAGTAAAGGAGATGCCGAACTTAACTGGAGTCAATGCCAGGCCGCGCAGCACCTGCGGGTTGTTTGCGTTGGCAGCACGGATCGCTTCACGGCGCTGCCAGTAATGACTGCTTGCCTCCAGGTCTGTAACCAGCTCATCGAGAATAAAATCGTCAACCGGCATGTGGTAGGGGGTCAGGCTGCGCTCTTTCGCGCCGTAAAAATTGCGCTTGCGCACAGTCAGTGGATCCTGACCGGTGGCCCTCGCTACGGCCTCGATCATGCGTTCGCCGGCGAGCATGCCCTGCGGTCCACCAAAGCCGCGAAAGGCGGTATTGGATACCGTGTTGGTAAAGCAACGCTGCGAGCGGATGCGCACTGTTGGGAAAAAATAGGCGTTATCCACATGAAACATGGCGCGATCGTTTACCGGGTCGGACAGATCGAGGGCGCAGCCACAGCGCGAGGCCAGGGTGGTATCCACGGCCAGGATGCGGCCATCGGTATCGTGGCCGACTTTCCAGTCGATGCGAAAGTCATGGCGCTTGCCAGTCATGCGCATATCATCGTCGCGATCCAGCCGGCATTTGACTGGGCAGGCATTGCGCTGCGCCGCCACGGCGGCGAGCGCTGCCCACTGGCAGGCCTGACTCTCCTTGCCGCCAAACGCGCCGCCCATGCGCCGGACCTCGACCGTGATTGCGTTGGCCGGTTTTCCCAGCACCTTGGCCAGGTGCTGCTGGATTTCGCTGGGGTGCTGGGTTGAGCAGTGCACCAGCATGTCGCCGTCTTCCTGGGGGATGGCCAGCGATACCTGGCCTTCAAGATAAAAGTGATCCTGCCCACCGCAATACAGCGTGCCAGCGGCAGTGTGCGGCGCTGAGCGCATGGCGTTTTCCCAGTCACCGCGCTGCATCAGTTGTTCGTCGCTGATGAAGCGCTGGTGGTGGAGCGCGTCATCAACCGTCAGGATGGGTTTTTCTGCGGCGATGCGTACTTTGCCCAGCGCAGCGGCGGCACGTGCCGCGCGGTGACTGGTCGCTACCACGGCAAAAACCGGTTCGCCGTCAAAGCGTACTTCAGTGTCGGCCAAAACAGGTTCGTCTCCGCGGCCCGACGGGCTGACATCATTTTGCCCCGGGATATCGTTAGCACAAAAAACATCGATGACTCCGGGGGCGTTGCGCACAGCGCCAAGATCCATGGATTCGATGCGTCCACAGACGGCTGTGGCGCTACCCACGGCAAGATGCAAGGTGTTTTGCGGCACCGGGATGTCATCGATAAAGAGCGCTTCGCCGGTCGTGTGTTTTAGCGCACTGTCATGGGCCAGGGAAGCGCCCGGGCCTTGGGCTAAAGTTTCAGTCATGGGCAGACAAAACTGGCGTCGCGCTTGCCGGGTAGAGCAAGTCGGGCGCCTTGCCACTGATGGTACCGAGGTAGCGCTCCAGCAGGCCGCGCGCTGCGCGCATCCGGTAGTCCGCACTGGCGCGTGCGTCGGTGATAGGGGAAAAGTCCTGTTGCAGGGCATTCGCGCCAGGGTCAAGAGCCGAGCAATCTGCACTTTTCCCGACCAGCGCATTCTCGCATTGGCGCGCGCGCTGCACGGTTCCGGCCATTCCACCGAAGGCAATCCGCGCGCTGGTGATGATGCCGTTATCGAGTTGCAGATTAAACGCGCCGCATACGGCGCTGATGTCCTGATCGAAACGTTTGGATACCTTCCAGCAGTGAAAATGCTCATGGCCCTGTGTCGGCACGCCGATCATGCGAATGATTTCTCCCGCTGCCAGATCCTGATTACCATAGTCGATGAAGAAATCTTCCAGCGCCATGCTACGTTCGCCGTTTGCGCCCACCAGGTGCAAGGTTGCACCCAGCGTGATCAGGGCCGGGGCAAGATCACCGATGGGTGAGCCGTTGGCAATGTTTCCGCCAAGGGTGGCCTGAGCGCGGACCTGGCGCGAGCCAAAACGATGCAGCAAGGTTCCAAGGTCTGGTGCGAGACTTTGCAGCGTTTCCAGGCTCTGCGCCAGGGTTACTGCGGCGCCTATTTGCACTTCCTGGCCGCTTCGATGAATTTGTTTCAACTCAGTCACCTGGCCCAGGTAAATCATGTTGTCAAAACGCTGGTGCTGTTTGGTGATCCAAAGGCCAACGTCGGTAGCGCCGGCAATCAATTGTGCCTGTGGCGAAGATCGCATCAGATCAGTCAGGCCCACAAGGCTGGTCGGCGCGGCAAAAATACTGGCCACACCCTTTGTTTGCAGATAGGTATCGTCGCTCGCCCATTTACCCAGTTTTTCAATTCCCAGCGCCTGCAGTGACCGGCAATGATCGGGAATGGGCTGTGTAAGGGCTTGTTGCGCCGCAGTGATGATCGGGCCGTATCCAGTGCATCGACACAGGTTGCCCGCAAGAGCGTCGTTCAGGGTTTCGCGATCGACAGTAACATCATCGGAATCACAAGCATAATGCAGCGCGGCCAGACTCATCACGATACCCGGGGTGCAAAAGCCGCATTGAGAGCCATGGGCTTTGGCCATCTCGATCTGAACCGGGTGAGGTTGTGGATCAGCCAAGTGCTCGACAGTAAGTACCTGGGTGCTATCGACTGTACCGAGCGGAATAATGCAGGCGTTAACAGGCTGGTAATGCAGCTGGTTATTTTCCGTGCGGCCCAACAATACCGTGCAGGCGCCGCAGTCTCCTTCGGCGCAGCCTTCTTTGGTGCCGGTCAGCCCCTGGTTGAGCCGCAGGAAATCCAGCAGTGTTTGCTGCCCATCGAAGGCATCCAGTGCAATTTCCTGGCCGCCAAGCAGACAGCGGAATGCAGATCGTGCAGTTGCCATAGACCGTTTGGGCGGGTCCGTTAGCTGCCGCGGTAGGTGCTGTAGCCGTAAGGGGAAACCAGTAGCGGCACGTGGTAGTTGGCCTGCGCTTGAGCAATGCCAAAGCGGATGACTACCGTACCCAGAAAAGCCGGATCCGTCAGTTCAACACCACGCTTGCGGAAATATTCCCCCGCGTCAAAATGAAATTCGTAGATTGCGCAGTTAAAGGCTGCACCTTCCAGCACGGGCCCGTCGTTGCGCCCATCGGCGTTGGTGCGCCCCCGGCAAATCTCGGTGAGCGGGTCGTCGATACGATAAAGTATCCAGTTCATGCCGGCGGCAGGTTGGCCGGTGGCCGTATCCAGAACATGGGTGGTGAGTTTGCCCATGGACTCCTCCTTCGGTGGCGGTTGGGGCGAATAGCGGCTCAGGACCCCCGCCGTGGGTGGTGGGTGTGCCGTGGCGCACGATGCAGTGTCACATAGAGGAGCACTATCGTCAGTATCAGTTCGCCTTAAACACTTTCAATATAAATTTGATAATAACGTGAAATCTTCTTCAAAGTCTCAGTTAATATTCCCGACACAACAGATGTAAGGCGCAAGATGGTTCGCCGGAACAACACATGAACCCACAGACCACATATCCCCGCGATCTGATCGGTTACGGCCGCGCCCCGCCCCAGGCTGATTGGCCAGGTGGTGCACAGATTGCGTTGCAGTTCGTGGTCAACTATGAAGAAGGCGCAGAGAACTGCGTATTGCATGGGGACGAGGCTTCCGAGGCTTTTCTTTCAGAGATCGTCGGGGCATCACCATGGCCCGGCCAAAGACACCCCAGCATGGAATCGATTTATGAATATGGGTCGCGGGTTGGGGTATGGCGTCTTTTTGATCTGTTCGCCCGCTACGAGATTCCTATTACGGTGTTTGGTGTGGCTATGGCTCTTGAGCGTAACCCGGCGGTCGCTGAAGCCGCTATGGCAGCAGGCTACGAGATCTGCTCGCATGGTTATCGTTGGATCGATTACCGCAACGTACCCGAGGACATTGAGCGCGAACACCTGCACCGAGCGATCGAGATCATCAGTCAACTAACCGGTGAGCGCCCTCTTGGCTGGTATACCGGGCGCACCAGCGAGAGGACGCGTGCGCTGGTCGCGGCTGAAGGCGGGTTTCTTTATGACGCAGATGATTACAACGATGACCTGCCGTTTTGGACCCGCGTCGATGACCAGGCTCACCTGGTTGTGCCCTATACGCTGGACAATAACGATATGCGTTTCGCCAGTCCCCAGGGCTTTAACAGTGGTGAGCAGTTCTATACTTATCTGCGCGACGCCTTCGATACACTGTATACAGAAGGGCAGACCACCGCGCGAATGATGTCCGTGGGATTGCACTGCCGTCTTATCGGACGGCCGGGCAGGCTCGGGGCACTTGCCCGGTTTATCGAGTACACCCGGCGCTTTGATAAGGTGTGGTATTGCCGGCGCATCGACGTGGCCCGCCACTGGCGGGCAAAGTTTCCCGCGGATGTGCAATGACAGTCGTTCCCAGCCAGATGGGCCGGGACGCCTTTGTTTCCCGATTTGGCGGCGTCTATGAGCAGTCGCCGTGGATCGCCGAGCAGGTTTTTGATACCGGAATCACGCAGTTGGCCGATAGCGCACTGGGCTTGTCACAAGCCATGGTCGATATCGTCGAGCAGGCCGGTCGCGAGCCACAACTCGCACTACTTTGTGCTCACCCGGATCTTGCCGGGCGCCTGGCGGTGTCTGGCGAATTAACCAGCGCTTCGTCGGCTGAGCAGTCGGCTGCCGGTCTGGATCGGTGCACAACCGAGCAGTACGGTGCATTCACGGATTTGAACGAGCGTTACACCCGCAGGTTCGGCTTTCCCTTTATCCTCGCCGTGCGGGGCTATCACCGCGATGAAATACTTGAGTGTTTCCAAAGGCGGGTGGACAACGATGTAGATGTAGAGTTTGATGAAGCCCTGGAGCAGGTACACCGCATTGCCCGGCTCCGACTGGAGGCACTTTTCACCCAAGGGGATTTATCCCAGACATGAGCCAAGCAACCGACATTCCTGAATTTGCCCGCCACCTGGTGAACCTGGCGTCACCACGGCTGGGCGCTGAAGCCCTTGAGACCAGCGATGATTTTTTCGCGCCCAAGGAGCGGTTACTGCAAGATAGCGAGCCGGTCTTTATTGCGGGCAAGTTTGACGATCACGGTAAATGGATGGATGGCTGGGAAAGCCGGCGCCGACGTGGCGGTGGCCATGATCATGTGGTGATACGCCTTGGGACCCGTGGGATCGTACGCGGCGTAGATATCGATACCCGGCATTTCACCGGCAACTATCCCCCACAGGCTTCACTTCAAGCCGCTGACAGTGATCATGACACGCCGGTCGATGAGCTTAACTGGCGTGAACTGCATGGCCGCACTGACCTCGGTCCTAACAGCCATCACTACTGCGCGATAGCCGATGCCCAGCCGGTTAGCCATCTACGCCTGAATATTTTTCCCGACGGCGGGGTTGCGAGGCTGCGGGTCTATGGCGAGCCATTGGCGGCCAGTTTGGGTGCTGATTCGGGCCAAGTGCTGGAGCTCTCGGCGATTGCCAACGGCGGGCGTATTGCCGGCTTTAACGATGCACACTACGGTGATCCCTGGGTCATTTTGATCCCGGGGCGGGGTATCAACATGGGCGACGGCTGGGAAACGCGCCGCCGGCGAGAGCCCGGCCACGACTGGATTCTGGTGCGCCTCGGCGCGCCCGGCGTAATCGAGCGGGTGGAAGTAGACACGGCGCATTTCAAGGGTAATTATCCGGATCAATGCTCTATTCAGGGAGCCTTAATCGAGGGGCTTGATGATGCAGCCCTTGGTATCGCAGCCGAAAACTGGCCGGAACTGATGCCGCCAAAAAAGCTTGAGATGGACCGCCAGCATTTCTTTGATCAAAGTGCGTTGCGAGATGTTGGCGCGGTTAACTGCGTGCGGTTGAATATCTTTCCCGATGGCGGCGTCAGTCGCTTTCGGGTGCATGGCCGTTTGCAAGGCTAAATAAGGGCCGTGGAATCCATCGTACCCCAGCCATTGACCGCGCAACGCTTTGCGCCCTTTGGCGATGTGATCGAGGCGCGTCAAAGCAGTGCGCTAGTGATCAACCAGGGCACCTCGACCCGGTTTCATGATCTCGCCGCAGTGGATGTGGGCGCCGAGGGTGGCCGTACTCTGGTGAACATTTTTCGCGCGACGCCATATCCGCTGCCACTGGCGATCCGCATGATGGAAAAGCACCCCTTGGGTTCGCAACTCTTTATGCCGCTGCAGGGGCAGACCTATCTGGTGGCGGTTGCGCCATCATCGGATCAGGTGACCTCATCGGATATATCGGTTTTTGTTGCCCAGGGGTACCAGGGGGTGAATTTTTACCGTGGCACCTGGCACCACCCACTGCTGGTATTGTCTGGGGAGCAGGATTTTCTGGTGATTGACCGAGGCGGCGCGGGCGAGAACCTGATCGAGCACGATCTGGATACCCCCCTTGCGGTCACACTGGATTGATCACAGGATGATTGCATCCTGGTTTAAAGTCTCAGCGATCGTAGCCGGGTACAATGAGCCGGGCGTTACCTGGAGGATGCTGATATGAAGGTGTTTCGTACAATGCTGGTGGCCGCCACCTTGCTGGCTGTTTCGATACCTGCGGCAGCGCTACTGCCAGGGGATGCCGAGGACGGAAAACCGTTGCACGACAACTTTTGCACCGCTTGTCATGTCAACATGTTCGGCGGTGATGGCAATAGCGTATATACCCGTGATACCCGCCGGGTACAAAGCATTGAGGGGTTGATGGGACAAGTCGCGTTTTGTAATCAGCAGACCAGTGCCGGACTGAACGAGCACGAAGTCGACGACATCATTGCTTACCTTAACGAGGCCTTCTACGGTTTCGAGACCGACTAGCGGGCTCCCGCCCGAGGCTAGTCTTAATAGCCTGCCAGACCCTCAGGGGCGCAGGATCACCTTGGACACCCTTATCGAGTTGTTGATCAGTGAGCCGAAACTGACCGAGGAATTTGGCGTGAGCCAAGGCACTATCAGAAGGGCGTTGGTTGACCTGGTGTTACAGGGGTCGTTGGTCCGGCACCAGGGTCGGGGTACCGCGGTCACGGAGCACACCCCATTTGGGTTTTTTCATCTCTTTCGCGGTGATGGGGTGCGTGAATTACCCCAGAGCAAGACCTTAAAGATTTCGAGCACTATGACTGCAATCCGCCCGAATCAGCGTAAGCTATAGTTGCTGGCCGTGGCAATGGACTTCGATTACATCATCGTAGGGGCAGGCTCGGCCGGCTGCGTGCTGGCGAACCGCCTGTCGGCCAGCGGCCGTCACCGGGTATTGCTGCTCGAGGCGGGCCCGAAAGATCGCTACCCGTGGCTGCATATCCCGATCGGTTATGCCAAGACGATGTTTCATCCACGCTACAACTGGTGCTATGACACCGAGCCCGATCCGGGATTGAACGGCCGTTCGATTTACTGGCCACGCGGGAAAGTGCTGGGTGGTTCCAGTGCGATCAACGGGCTGATCTACGTGCGCGGCCAGCGTGAGGATTACGATCACTGGGCAGCGCTGGGCAACCGCGGCTGGTCCTGGGACGATGTGTTGCCGTATTTCATCCGCTCCGAGCGTAATCAACGCGGCGCTGATGACTTTCATGGCGATCGCGGCCCGCAAGGGGTGTCTGATGTGGACCGACCCAACACGTTGGCCCGGGCTTTTATTGCCAGTTGCGTTGAGGCGGGTTACCCGGCCAACGATGATTTCAACGGCGCATCTCAAGAAGGCGCGGGCCCCTACCAACTGATCACCTGGAAGGGCAGACGTTGCAGCACCGCGACAGGGTATCTCAAGCCCGCCCGGAAACGGCGCAACCTGACGGTTGAAACCAATGCACATGTTTGCCGGCTCGAGTTTTCCGGTACCCGAGCCGATACCGTGGTCTACCGTCAGCACGGTCAAGAAAAGCGCGCCCTGGCTCGACGTGAGATTATCCTGAGTGCCGGCGCCTTACAGTCGCCACAGTTGTTGCAGCTTTCAGGCATTGGTGATGCGGCGCTGCTCAAGGCGCATGGTGTCGAGGTACTGCATCATCGCCCTGGGGTAGGACAGAACCTGCAGGATCATCTGCAGGTGCGGGTGATTCACCGCTGCAATCAGCCCCTGACCACCAACGACGATATGCGCAGCTGGTGGCGCCAGTTGCGTATGGGCATGCAGTATGTGTTTCAGCGTAGTGGGCCGATGGCAGTTGGCATAAACCAGGCCGGCGCCTTTTTGAAAACCCGCGTTGAACTTGATCGGCCCGATATCCAGTTTCACTTCGCAGCCCTGTCGGCTGATCTGCCTGGTGCACCGCTGCACGATTTTTCAGGATTTACGTCCTCGGTCTGCCAGTTGCACCCCAGCAGCCGCGGACACCTTGAGATCACCAGTGCCGATCCCTTTGCCAAGCCTGCGATGCATCCGGGCTATCTTTCCACCGAGCAAGACCAGCAGGCAATTGTGGCCGCTCTGAGGGTAGCCAGGCGCATCGCCGCCCAGCCTGCATTGGCCCACTATATTGTGGATGAGTACAAGCCTGGCCTGTCGCTGGAGCGTGATGATGAACTACTGGAATTTGCCCGCGATACCGGGGTTACGATCTTTCATCCTTCTGGTACCTGCCGGATGGGCGCTGATGATGACGCAGTGGTGGATTGCACGCTTAAGGTACGTGGCGTGGCGGCTTTGCGGGTGGTGGATTGTTCGATCATGCCAACGTTGGTGTCTGGTAACACCCACGCGCCAGCGGTCATGATTGCCGAGAAGGCCTCTGATCTGATTCTGGCAGACGCGGGTGATTAAGGCCCAGGGCTAATCCTGGGGTTGCGCAAAAAGCACCGCTGAAGCGACGGCGCGGCGCCAGGTATTGAGTAGTGTCTGGCGTTGTGACTCATTCATTTGTGGTGTGAAGGTGCGTTCACCGCGCCAGACGTCGCTAAGCTCATCCAGTGAACTGAAAACTCCAGATTGCAGCCCGGCCAGTCGAGCCGCTCCCAGCGCTGTGGTTTCCAGTAAAACAGGACGCTCGACCGGTGTATTGCTGATATCGGCGAGGAACTGCGCCAGCCAGTCGTTGCGTGCCATGCCGCCATCGATGCGTAGCAGTGCGGGAGATTGGCCGCTATCTTCGGCCATGGCCCCAAGCAGTTCGGCGCTCTGGTAGCAGACCGCTTCTAGCGTAGCGCGCGCAATGTGGGCTGGGGTGGTGGCACGGGTCATACCGAGTAGCGTGCCCCGGGCGTAGGGGTTCCAGTGCGGGGCGCCCAGCCCGGTAAACGCCGGTACCAGGTAAACCCCTTCGTTGGAATCCAGTCCCGCTGCCAGAGTTGCAGTTTCGTTTGCAGAGTCGACCAGGCCCAGTTCATCGCGCAGCCACTGCACACTGGCACCGGCCATAAAAATAGACCCTTCCAGCGCGTAGGTGACTTCACCCTGGATCCGGTAGGCAATGGTGGTCAACAGACGGTGGCGCGAAACCAATGCTTCGCTGCCGGTATTCAGTATGGCAAAGCAGCCAGTGCCATAGGTGCTTTTCAGCATGCCTGGCGCGAGACATGCCTGGCCGACCAGGGCGGCTTGCTGGTCGCCGACCAGCGCGCCGACAGCGATGGATTGGCCCAGCACGGCGGTGTCGGTGGTGCCGAAATCGGCTGCACTGTCCTTCACCTGCGGCAGTAGGGATACGGGTATGTTGAACAGGGCCAGCAGCGTTTCGTCCCAGCGCTGCTGGTGGATGTTAAAAAGCGAAGTTCGCGAGGCATTGGTTGCATCGGTCGCGTGCACCTTGCCACCGGTCAGACGCCACAACAAAAAGGTATCCACCGTGCCAAAGGCCAGATCGCCTTTTTCGGCGCTCTGGCGGGCGCCCTCCACGTGATCGAGAATCCAGGCGATCTTGGTGGCACAGAAATACGGATCCAGCAACAAACCAGTGCGGGCGTTGATTTCAACTTCATGACCAGCCTCGCGCAGCCGCTCGCAGGTATCTGCCGTGCGCCGGTCCTGCCAGACAATTGCGTTGTAGATCGGCTCACCGCTGGCGCGATCCCATACCATGGTAGTTTCGCGCTGGTTGGTGATGCCTATACTGGCGAGAGTGCCTTGTGCCCGGGAAAGCACCTCTTGGGTGACAGCAAGCGTAGATGACCAGATATCTTGGGGATCGTGTTCCACCCAGCCATCGCGAGGGTAGTGCTGGGGAAACTCCTTTTGCGCGACCTGAAGCGGTCGGCCGCTTGCATCAAACAGGATCGCACGCGAACTGGTAGTGCCTTGATCAATAGCGAGTAGAAGGGGGGTCTGGGTCACTTCAGTATGAAAACGCTTGGGTTTGCAGTTCCCTTGACTGGTACGGATCGCCTATCCTACCTAACCCGGCAGTCTCGAACTACCTTCACTCGGTAACGCCCTTGTGCGTTCGACCCACAATCAACCCTGATAGTATGAGTTTGCGCGCTACCCACAAATCACAACTCCAGGACGGTGAGTTCGATGTGCTGGTGATTGGTGCAGGCATTAACGGCGCGGCTTCGGCTTCGGCGTTGGCTCATCGTGGTTTGCGCACCGCGTTGGTCGACGCGCGCGACTTTGCTGGTTACACCAGCCAGAACTCTTCCAATCTTATCTGGGGTGGCATCAAGTATCTCGAGACCTTTGAGTTCGCTTTGGTGCGACGCCTTTGTTCCAGTCGTAACGTGCTGATGCGCGCTTATCCGTCTGCAGTGCGGGAGACCCGCTTTTTGGCGGCTATCTCACGTACGGCACCACGCTCGCGCCTGGCAGTCTGGTTGGGGGCCTGGCTTTATTGGTTTCTGGGCAGTTGCATGACACGTATCCCGCGCCTCTTATCGCGCGATGCACTCAAACGCGCTGAACCGGTTGTCAATGCTGGCATGACTCAGGGCGCGGTGGAGTACTCTGATGCGCTTCTAGTCGATGGCGATGCCCGTTTTGTTTATTCGCTGGTGCGTCGGGCTGCGGATGCTGGTTGTGTCACGGTCAATTACCTTAACGTCGTCAATGCCCAGCGCAGTGGGGAATATTGGCGGGTAGATCTTCTCGACAGTATGGATGGTGGGAAGATGAGCACCCGGGCGCGGGTGATTATCAATGCGGCCGGGCCTTTTGCCGACCCGCTTGCCGGACTCACTAATGTTGCGACGGGTTTGCGCCATGTGCTTTCGAAGGGTATTCACCTGATCACCGATCGCTTATCGGCGAAGTCGCGGGTGTTGGCTTTTTATGCAGATGATGGCCGACCTTTTTTTGTGATCCCGCTGGGCAATCGTGCCAGCATCGGCACGACCGATACCCCGGTCGAGACACCGACCGTGGCCGTTGACGAGGCCGACCGGGATTTTGTATTGAGCAACATCAACGCGCGTCTGGATCTGAAGAGCCCACTCAGTCGCCACGACGTGATAGACGAGCGCTGTGGTGTCAGGCCGCTGGCAGTAGACCCGCGGGAAAAAGGCGATGTCGGCGGCGATTTTCTTTCGTTGTCACGTAAGCACGTGATCGAAACACATGCCGGGCGGGCGTGCGTTAGCATATACGGCGGCAAACTGACTGATTGTCTCGATGTGGGGGCCGAGGTCCGTGATGCGGTGTTGTCTTTGGACGTGGTGGATCCAGGTGGCACGCGTGAGTGGTATGGCGAGAGCGGTACCCGTATCCGTAATGCTTTTTTGGCTAAAGTGCGACTCTTAAGGGGCGCGAGTATTGTTTCTGGTGAAGTCCAGTTCGAACGGCTGTGGCGCTGCTACGACTCACGAGCGCTTAAACTTGTGCAGAAGTTTGAGGATGAACCAGATGCCCGGGAAGTGATTCTGGCGGCCGATGGCATCACCCGAGGGGAGCTTGAGCTGGTACGCGATACCGAGATGGTCGTCACTCTCGAAGACTTTCTACGGCGGCGCACGCTATTGACGCAGACCCGTGGCAAAGATGAACTTGCCGGCCCGGCAATGATGCAGGTATGCGAGATACTGTTTGGTTCCAAGGCTTCGGTACGTTACCAGGAGTACTTTGGCGCAAACTCTAATGAGGAGGCATGACATGGTAGGCGCTATACATTCGCTACAGCAGGTAAGCTTGCCGATACTCGATACGGCTGATCTTTTCCCAGTTCATCGGATCTACTGCGTCGGACGCAACTACGCGGCGCATGCAGTAGAGATGGGCCACGACCCGGATCGCGAGGCACCGTTCTTTTTTCAAAAAAACCCAGACAATCTTGTGAGTGATGGGGGTGAATTCCCTTATCCCGCACTCAGCAATGATGTGCAGCACGAGATTGAACTGGTAGTGGCTTTGCAATCCGGCGGTTTCCAGATTGCAACTGACTCGGCACTGGACCACGTTTTTGGCTACGCGGTGGGTTTGGATATGACACGACGTGACCTGCAGGGCGAGATGAAGCGCCAGGGCCGTCCCTGGGAGATTGGCAAGGCCTTTGAGCACTCGGCGCCATGCTCAGCGATCACACCTGCTTCGAGCATTGGCCACCCTCAGGACGGCACCATTAGTTTGCAAAGAAACGGCGCGCTCTGCCAGTCGGGCGACCTCGCGCAGATGATCTGGAAAGTCCCCGAGATCATCTGCGAACTGTCCCGGTATTTTCTACTGACACCCGGCGACCTGATTTTTACCGGCACGCCAGCAGGGGTGGGTCCGGCGCTCCCGGGCGATACCCTGGATGGCGTGATCAACGGGGTCGGTTCGCTTTCGGTGACCGTGGTTTAACGAGATAGAGCCAGCTCGGGTAGGCATGAGCGTGACAGACAAAGGTATTCAGTTAGAGCGAGAGATATGTAACTAACTGAAAAAATGGAGAAAAATACATAACCCTTTGAATAGCTGATTTTCAGTGTGAGTAGTTCTTGACAGTGATTAAGAAAATACTTATATTCAATTGTTCTTATTTAACTTTTATTGGAAATCAGACCATGAAACACTGGAAGAACATTTTTGCAGCGAGCTCGATCGCTGTGATGTCGCTGGGTCTGGTTGCCCCGACCACAGTTGCCGAGGAAGTGGTTGCCCCGACCGCAGTTGCAAAGGAAGTGGTTGCCGAGCCGGCCTGCGATGTGGCCGATCCCTACTGCCACAATTTTGCCAAGGCGAAAGAGTATTACCTGGAACTGGGTAATACCGAGGAAAGTTTTGAAGCGCTGGTGCAGCATCTGCGTGTGTTTACTGATTTTGGCCTGATGGCCCGCGTTATGGGTGACCCGGAAGAAAGCGCCAAACTGATGGCGGCATTGGCGGATCCCGACGTGGTGCACCTGATGCTGCGTGGCATGCAGGAGCCGGTTATGTGGGATACCTGGGTCAAACAGTTGACCAATCCACAAGCCTATATTGAGATGAGCCTGGTCGCGATCAACCCGATGACCTACATCAAATGGATGACATCGCCGGTTAACGTTGACGTCTACAGCGCCCTTAAGCCTTTCGTTCAGAGTGAGTTGTATGCCGACTGGGCCAACAAGGGAACAAAGATCAAGCTCTACGAGCCGACCTGGTCGTTCATGAATCCGCAGTGGACTGTGGATCGCCTGGCCTGGGCGATTGATCCGAAGACCTACGTCAATCCATTTACCTGGATCATGGAAATCATCTAAGTTATAGCAATCAACAGTTAAGTTTCTGGCTGAACGCCTGAAAAAGCCCCTTGCCTTGCGGCAGGGGGCTTTTTTTTGTCCTTTAACCCCACTAATATCCACTGCGCCCATGCCGGCAACCCATAAAACAGATACTGCCTTAGGCTACCAAGGAGAATCACCTGGATATCAGTTATCAGCAAGTTAGTTTGACAAAGCGTTACCCGCTGCGCATCAGTCGCGGCGAAAGCGCAGGGTCAGTGAATCTTTTCGTTACCGTCAGCGACCAGAACGTAACTGGCCTGGGCGAAGCGGCGCCTGGCGGCCTCACGGGTGCCGACACCGCGCAGGATTGCCAGGATCAGATAAGCGCTTTTTTAAAAACGCATCCACAAGCCTTGGATAACCCGTTCGATGGCTGGCGGCTAGCGCATGAGGCGCAGGTTGCGCCGTGCGCCTGGGCGGCTGTTGATATTGCCCTGTGGGACCACCTGGCCCGGCGGGCGGGACAGCCACTGTACCGGCTGCTGGGGCTGCCGCACCGTGCCGTGGCAACGTCGGTAACGATCGGAATTTTGCCCCCCGAAGTTGTGCGCGAGCGGGTTTTGGAGGTTATCCAGCGCACCGGCGCACGCTATCTTAAGGTGAAACTCGGTAGTCCCGAAGGCCTGGAGGCAGACCAGGCAATGTATGCCGCGGTGAAAGAGGCCGCACGCAACTACGCTGTGACGCTAAGGGTCGACGCGAACGGCGGCTGGGACCTGGCGGGTGCACAATCCATGATGTTATGGCTCAAGGAGCGTGGCTGCGATTATGTTGAGCAGCCTTTGCATCACCAGGCCGACGATCAGTTGCCCGCACTTTTCGCCGGACGGGCTTTGCCGATATACATTGACGAATCCTGTAATTTTGCGAAGGATGCAGCGCGCTTGGCTGGATGTATTGACGGTGTCAATCTCAAGTTGATGAAGTGTGGCGGTATCAGCGAAGCTTTGCGTATCGTCGCTACCGCTCGAGCCCATAGTCTTAAGACGATGATCGGCTGCATGGGTGAATCCTCGGTCGCCATAGGTGCTGGCGCTTCTCTTGGTGCACTGTTTGACCATATCGATCTGGATTCGCACCTCAACCTGTTGCCTGATCCCGCTTCGGGGCTTTGTCTTGATGCGGGCGTGGTCAACGTGGATGCAAAGCGCCCCGGACACGGAGTCACACTGACATGCTAAAGCCTGACCAGAGACTGGTCATTCATTTTTCCGAACAGATTAACAAGTTGAACGGCAAGATGGGGCACGGCGTACTGCGTTACTCACGCAACCCGATTG
>Ga0257122_1000676_pt1 | contig 28252 bp, 22 predicted proteins | sample SI106_120metaG_FD_190146 | JGI IMG/M metagenome (GOLD analysis project Ga0257122, IMG submission 190146) | Marine microbial communities from Saanich Inlet, British Columbia, Canada - SI106_120 | ecosystem: Environmental > Aquatic > Marine > Inlet | place: Canada: British Columbia | collected... | reverse complement strand
GGGTTGCAGAGAAGTTGGCCCCTCGTCGTCCAGCCCGAAGCCGTCGTCGGGATCGCCAATTTCGGTCACGGGTTCGGGCGACAATGCGGTCAGCGCACCATCGGTGGGCTCATCATCAAATGCCGTGTCTGGCGTAGGTTCGTTAGCCGCCAATCGTCGGCCTAAAACGGGGCCAAGGGAACCCGCACCGGCCTCGTCCGGCTTGCCGTCCGTTCGTTGACGATGCGCGCGAGCACCCATTGTAGGAATGCGAGATCGTGGAGGCGGCTTGAGTGCGTCCTCATCCAAGACCGCTGTAACAGCCGACGAACCAAAGGGTGCGGGCTTTTTCGGTTTCGCACCATCACGCCGTAGCTCGCTCAAGTCGAATGGAAGATCACCGATATCAGTGACAGCCGTTTCTTCGTCGAGCTCTAGCGCATCGCTGGGCAACGATGTAATCGCTTCGAGTTTATTTGTCGGATCAGTCACCTCTTCCGAAGGCAAGGGCGCACGTTCGTAAGGCCTTGTGCCACGCGCATGGGCGGTTACCGTGGACTTGGTGACAACCTCCGGAGAACGCAGTGGCTGGGTTTGGTTTATGGGCGGGCGAACCGCACTCGTAGAAGCCGTTTCCGCCTCGGTCATCGGCGAACCGAATTTTTGCGTACCATGCGGAGCGCTACGCCTAAGCAACTCTTCCGCCGGTTCTCCAGGAATTGTCGAATTGCCCCAATCGTCGTCATCGTCGTAGTTGGGGTCATCGGGGTCGCCACTGTCCCTATGCGAGGCAGCCGCATTGTCCTGCGGCTTCCCCGTACCAGCGCTACCACCGAACGCGCTACGATCGGCGAGGGCGTTCTGCGCAAGGCCGGAACCTGGCGTCACTTCATGAAAAGCCGCAACCGTATTGAGTGTAAAATCAACCTCCGACGCGGCGTCCTTGCCATCGACTTCACCCGTAAATAGGCGCGCGAGCCAGCTCGATAGTTCGGGCGCTCCCATGCGCGCACTGCAGCTGTCCATTCTATAGCTACGAAGCTCCTGAGCCAGTGCATCCGCCGACTGATAGCGGGCAGAAGGCTTAGGTGCCAACGCACGAAGCAAAATCTGCTCCATTCGGACCGAAATGATCGGGTCGATCGCAGACGGGCGCGGTATCTCCGCCCGCCGAACGCTTTCGAGCGTATCCGTATCGTTGCGCCCACCAAAAAGCCGACGCCCCAACACCAACTCAAAGAGAATCGCCCCCAATGAAAAGACATCGCTGCGATGATCGAGCGTCTCTCCCCGAGCCTGCTCCGGCGACATATACGCCAGCTTTCCCTTCAAGGAGCCCACCACCGAAGCCTCTTCACCAAAACGAGCTACTCCGAAATCGGTAAGTTTCACTTCACCGGTATGGGAAAGGAGAATGTTGGACGGCGAAATGTCCCGATGAATTAAATTCATCGGGTTGCCGTTCCCGTCTTTCAGGCCGTGGGCATATCCCACCGCGTCGCAGATGGGAGGCAGAACATAGAGAATGGTATCCAGAGTCAGCGTATATTTTTTGCGCTGAGCACGGTCGATAATGTCTCGGAGGTTTCGGCCGTCGACGTATTCCATCACAATGAAGTATTCGCCTTCATCGTTTTGGCCGAGGTCGAGTATCTTGACGATATGTTCGTGGTCCAATCGAGCCGTGATCTTGGCTTCTCGGACCAACATATCGGCGAAACGTTTGTCGGTACTGAGTCGGGAAAGAACCTTCTTGATCGCCACGGGAGATTCGAAACCGCCGACCCCGCGAGAAACCCCACGATAGATCTCGGCCATGCCGCCTACGGCAATCTTTTCCACCACATGGTATTGACCGTAGGTCGCCACGAACGACTATCTCCAATCCCAGGAGATCATATTGTAAACTAGCCCCCTAGCTCAGATCCAGTCGCCCAAGCGGCGGAGCCAATAATGGTCCCTGGGGAGGCGAACGGTTAGATGCTCACCCCTCACGGCCTATGACACCTCTTCGGGGCCAAAGCTTGGCTGGGCATCCCCCCCCAAGAGGGCAAAGGTTTCGCCTATTTGCCGGCAAACCCTTGGACGACCCGGTGTAGCGTACGCAACCCCCAGTGGTAGCCATCCTCCGGAATTCGTTCATCAAATCCATGAAATAGGTCCGCGAAATTGAGCCCCAGCTCTGGGCGGAGCCAAACCGGCGAAAAACCGTACCAGCGTGCACCCAGCCGGCTGAAATAGGCACCATCGGTGAAACCGGGAATCATATAGGGCACCACGGGCAAATCGGGGTGGGAGAATTTAACGGCCCTCCGGATATGGTTCAAAAGTTCCGATTCTGCCGGCTCGTTCACAACCCCTGGCGCTTCGTTGATGACTTCCAGTTCAACGTCGTTTCCGACGACCTGTCGTACTTCGGCAAATAGCTGAGCGGAGGTTTGGCCTGGCACCAAACGGCCGTCGATTTCCACGGATGCCACATCGGGTATCACGTTTGTTTTCTGACCCGCGCGCAAGACGGTAGGCGAAACCGTATTTCGCATGAGCGTGGCGAAGAGTTTCCCCCGCTCCTTGTCTGGAAAGACTCGCTCGAGAATAATCCGGCTGAGTCGGGGGTTGAGGATTTGCGGCAAGACGAAACGATCAGGTATGGGCTGCAGCCGCGCAACGGAACGAATGAAATTATCTACAACCGGCATCACATGCATCGGCAATGGCGTTTCGCCTAGCTTCTTCAACGCGACCGCCAACTTGATTACCGCGCTATCGGGTCGAGGCATCGATCCGTGTCCCGGCGTTCCGCGGGTCTTTAGCCGAAACCAACAGACCCCCTTCTCCGCGGTTTGCACGGGCATGATGCGCGCCTTGCCCGCCATGGTGGGAAAACCACCGACCTCTCCCAAGCCCCAACCCGCCCGGACCTTTTCCGGATGTTTTTCCACCAGGAAACGCGAACCGAAGTTACAGCCTTGTTCCTCATCGGCAACCGCGGCGAGAATGATATCCCTACGCAGCGGCACGTCATGGCGTCGAAGCAATTTGATAACCATGGCCGACATGGCGACCATATTCTTCATGTCGATAGCACCCCGCCCCCAGATCATACCGTCCGCCAATACGCCGCCAAACGGTGGATGGGTCCATCGGCTCAGATCTCCTGCAGGAACGACGTCGAGATGTCCCGCCATCAGCAGCGGTGGCGTCGCCACATTCGATTCGAGGCGGGCAATCAAATTGGCCCGACCTGGTGCAGACTCGATCAACTCGGATTCGATCCCATCCTCTTTCAAAGACGCAGCAAGAACTTTGGCCGCCTTGATCTCATCTCCCGGCGGATTGGTCGTATCCACCCGCATGAGACTCTGAAGTAGGGCAGTCGCTTCGCCCTCTGCATCTTTCCAATTGAAATCCGGAGCGCTCTTCATAGACGCACCCTACCCCAAAGCCGCTCCTTCAAGGAAGTCCCTCGAGAGAATTTGCCCTGCCACGAATTTCGCTCGACCTCGTCTAACGCTTTGCCACTGATTTCAGGGTAGTCGGCCCTTTGGTCCGCAACAGGGGTGCCAAACGACGATACGTCTTCCGACCGATACCCTTGATGCGAACCAAATCCCTAGGAATACGAAATCTACGACGCGTACGATATTTCACGATGGCCCGGGCTTTCGTATCCCCGATTCCCGGCAAGAGAACCAGCTGATCAACACTGGCTTCATTCAGGTTAATGAAACCCGCGACCTTTAGCTCCGCACGCGACTGCGGCGCCCGGGCCCCAGCATCGGTCGAAAGAAAGATGAACCCCAGTACCGCGGCCCATACGACAATTTGAAACGCTCTCTTATTCATCAGTTGCCTCCTCATGGCTATGCCCCAACAGAGAGCAATTGCGATGCCACACCCTCATACCAGCGACTACGGATAGTTGGCTGACGCAGTCATGGCCGCCGTACCCATAAGCGGACCGCCGGAGACGATATTCGTAACGCGTGGAGAGCGCCCCCTCTGACACCCACCCACTTTTCTATTCAGCACCATTGTGACTATAGTGTTTTGAATCGAGAATCGTGCGCGTCGGAGAAAAGAATGGCCCAGGACAACAAAGAGCCCTATCTCAAACAATTCACCAACGCCTTCGCTGATATGCGGAGGCTTCCGCCGGCATTTTGGATCATCGTCATCACGTTTGCGGTCGAGTCGATGGCCTATTTCGGCATGCTTCACGAGATGGTGCCCTACCTACTTGGGCTTGATTGGTCGGCGGGTGTCGCTACCATGGTGGTATCCATCTTCACGGGATTGGTCACTCTCTTCATGTTGGGTGCGGGAAGTTATGCCGAAGGTTTCGGCTTGCGGCGAGCTATCATCTTCGCCACCGTTCTTTGCGCTGCGGGGCGATTCGCCTTCGCCTATTCCGCCAAGGCAGGAAACTGGAATCTGGAAACCATCTTGGTTCTGGGAAGCTTTTTGATCGTGGCCCTTGGGGAGGGGATCCTACAGCCCGTCTGCTACTCGGGCGTCAAACAATACAGCGACGAAAAAACCAGTTCGATGGGCTATGGTCTGATCTACGCGGTCATGAATGTTGGCATCATCGTCATCGGCGCCATCGCCGTTTGGGTGCGGCCCGCAATCGACAAACTCTTGGCAGGTGCCCCTGCATCGGGAATGGACCAGCTCCTCACACCGATTCTCCCGCGCGTTGACAATGGCTTTGAAGCGATCAACTGGATTTCGGTGGCGATCAATATAATGGCCTTTCTTGGCTTCATGGCACTCTTCACGAGTCGAAGGGAAGCCACCAAATTGCGCCCCGATAGCGCCGAATCTTTACGCAAAGAAAAGACCCTACCCGTTTGGGCTCGCGTCAAAGCGTATTTTACCGAGGGGCCATTTACCAATACACGATTTCTCTTTTTCATTTTCATGCTCCTGCCCGTCCGTACGCTTTTCGCCCACCAATGGCTAACGCTTCCCACGTATATCTTGCGAGCGTATTCAAAAGATGTTCAAGACTGGATGGAAGCGATCGTTATGTGGACCAATCCTGCGATCATCGCTGTGGCCATGCCCGTCGCAACCGCCGCTACGCGACACCTCAGCGTGTATCGCGTCATGGTTATCGGTTCTCTTATTTCGGCCTTGCCAACCTTTCTGCTTTGCGCCCCACCTAATATCTATTTGCTGCTTGCCTATCTGGTTATCTTTTCCATCGGCGAAGCGATTTGGTCGGGCCGTTTCCTCGAATACGCTTCGGAGCTCGCCCCCGAAGGGAAAATCGCTCAATATATGGGGCTCGCGAATATTCCTTGGCTCCTCGCCAAGACCACCACCGGATTCTATGCGGGCTTTATGCTGGATAAATTCTGCCCTCCCGGCGCCGCCGTCGGCGAAATGCAAACGGCGAAACTCTGGGGCATCTACGGCCTCATCGCCATGGCCTCACCCATCGGTCTTTGGTTGGCGCGCAATTGGGTTAAGGCTGGCCTAAATGAACAGACAAGCGAAAGGAAAGCTGCTCAGTAGCCTGATGTGAATTCGATGTTACGCACTATCCACTGGCAACTACTCTTCGCATGTAATCTAGAATGCGAATACTGTTGGAACCACGCCGTGGATACCGACCTCCATCAACTCACCGGCGCTGAAATCGCGCGAATCCTTGAGGAGATAGCCGAAGCTGGTCAGGATCAAATCGTCTTCACCGGGGGCGAGCCCTTTCTCGCCAAGCATATTATGGAGACCTTTGAAGTGGGGGTAGGCGCCGGACTCAAAATCAGTGCCATCACCCACGCGGGTTTGCTCACCGAGGAGCGAATCAAACGACTGATCGCCCTCAGCGAAATCGACGGGCCAGGGGGAATCGGCCTGGTCATTTCCCTCGACGCGGCAGATCCTGAGGTCAACAGCCGAACACGCGGAGACGCCGGGGGCACGCGTGATGCGATCGAACGTCTAAACCGCCTCGGTGCCATGAACGCCTTCGACATCTTCATCAACACGGTGTTGACCACACGCAATATCAACGAGGTCGATTCACTGTTGGACTTTTCGACGCGAATGGGAATTCACGAGCATCGGTTAGAGTTGGGTATATTTACACCCCACGAGACCTATTACCCAAAATGCCGCGAACTGGATTTGGCCGCACTGCCCCCCGAGGAAATCGACACAGCTTGGCGAGAGCTCGAAAAGACGATCGAAAAGTACCGCTCGCAAATTCGACTTCTACCCGCCAAGTACTATCAAACCACCGGCCAGTATTTGCGAACGGGTGAGGTCGATCCGGCGATGAACTGTCGGGCCACCGAGAGCTTCATGGTCATCAACCCCTTGGGCCAGGCCTACAGTTGTTTCGGCCGACCCAAGATGCTCGCCAACCTGCGCGACCAACACTTCTCGACGGTCCTCGAGGCCCTTCAGGATTCGCTATTGCAAAACGAAGTGCGGGCGATGGATTGCGTTACCCCCCGTTGCATGTGCTCATTTTTCGAATTTCCCCACCGGCTAACAAACGCTAGAGATCGAGATCTGAAGTGACTGTTTCTCGCTGGCATGTTCCGCCCGCGTCGGGATAGGTGCCGTCAAGAGCGCATTCCAAACCGTCGGGACCTGGCATACCGGCAATGCCGCCGCAAAAGTCACCTTCACCACAAAGACCTTGGCTGGCGACCGAGACGCCAACCGCTTCTGCCATGCAACTACTGCCGCAACTCGATCCTACGAAATCAACGACTTATGGGATGGGCTGAGGGATGTAGGGAAACGTCGGTTTACGACAATTCGGTGATGCTCGGTAAAACGTGACGCCTACATTCCAATGGGGCCTATTCGCCTTTATGATGAATGCTCTATGGCCAACGAAGACACCGAAGAACAAGCCCCTGAACTAGAGAGTGTCTACGCTATCGCGCAGGAAAAGCAGGATAGCGATTGTGGTCCCACCTGCGTGACGTTCATTCGGTACGGTGGGGGGCTTGCCGACGGCCAAGGACCGCCCATGGAAGGCGGAGAGATCGTCACCCGCGACGGCGTGAACGATATGGCCGACATGATGAGGGAGCAGGTCAAGAGGAGCAGCGCCGAAAGCGACGCGTCACATCAGTATGCTGGGTTTATGGTCGATAAAGTCGCCCGCGCCATTTCGGAATTTGCGCCGGTTCAAGACGGCCATATCTATCAGGGTAAATTCTCCAAAGATTGGATTCCCACCGAAGACCGAGATCTTTTCGATATCACGGTCGACATCATTCGGAAGTTTAACGAATACCTCGCATTTGATCCCCGCGGGGTAATCGTGCCGATGTATTCGACCATAAGGCCCCCCATTGAGGCCTACCAGGATCCAGAAAGCCGAGCGAGTGCGAGCGCGCATTGGGTTACCTACCTTGGCTGGGAAAATAACGATGCGCGTATCTACGATCCGGGTGACCGAGAGATCGTAGATACCTATCGCACAATGACTCTGACCCAGCTCGCCTTTTCGCACTATTGGTACTGCAGCAACCTCCAGCAAAACGCCGTGAGACAAGACTTCATGGCCGATCCGCAAGGCGACCTCGACCAAGGATTCACATCCTATGTGATTTACGGAACAAAACGGCCGGGTAGCCCCAACGAAACACCTAAATCTCGTACAACGGAAAGTCCCTATATTCTGCTCGGCGACAACCTCGGCGAAATCGACATGAAGAGCGCTACGGCTTGGCCCAACGCTCAGGACCTCGTCGCCCAAGAAAACGCCACGTACTATTATAGCTATAAGACGGCCGACAAGGCCGCAGAGGCCCTGAGCGAGGCCACCAGCGTCGTGGTGATCGAATGTCCCGAGGGACTCTTTGCTACGGTTCCCGTGAATGATTTGGGCACAACGCTCGTAACCGGTGACTCCGCAGTCGACCTCAGCTCGTCGGGCAGCAGCGAAGATTCGTACTTCAAAAGAAAATGGAGTGACGGCGACGACGGGATGGCAAGTCTGAGGCTCTATCTAGCCTACGAAGAAAACGGAGAACGTCAGGTCATGAAGAATAATCCGTTGGTCTGGCCGGACAGTCATCGCAAGAACTACTAAATGGACCAAGAGGACATAATGGATCTGAATCAAACAACAGAGTGGTTCCAAACGATCGTCGACGCCGAGTATCGATTGACAAAGAAAGGCGCCGAGGCGGGCGATATGGGAAATCTGATGCCCCTGGTTGAAGACGAGATTCGCAGCCGATTTATCGGTGAAACGGATGTAGATGGAAAATTTATCCCATTTCGCTTTCGACTCGACCCACCTGAGCAAATGACGTTTGCCGCCAAAATTCTACGCACGCTGGCTCAGCGCGTGATCATTCAGGCGGAACTTTGGTCCAGTCCGACAATGGGAACCGTGACGCGGTTTTTGGTCAGTGACAATAAACTAAAATATACGAACCGGTTGACGTTAGCCTTCGATGCAGCGGAAGTGGGCGGTGCTCTAAAGGTCGTAGCGCTCTCAAATATTTGTGGCCGCTGCATGGCGACAGGAATGGATGGATCGGAGCCCTGTAGTCGATGTGAAAAGGGCGTGAAATTTGAGGCGGGCCTACAGTTCGAACTATCCGAGCGCACCAAGAAGAACCGACTCGCCCCGCTAACCACCGACGAAATCTCTCGTATGGCTAAGGCTGGGTCGGTCGCCGACCTGGAATCCGTACTGGACAATGCCGAGTTGCTCAATAGTGCTGCCGTAGGGGCTGCTAAGGCGGGTAACGCCCCCCTCTTGCGGTGGATCGCTCCAAAAGCGGAAGCGTCAACGCTGCATTTGTCCCTGAAGGCGTCGGCTCGCGTCGGACAGCCGGAATCGGTGAAGATACTATTGGAGGCTGGGGCACCTCCGAACGGCATCGAGGAAGACGGCGCCCCCCTCGAAGCGGTTTGTCAGCATGCGAAACCTGACGATGCCGCGGCTTGTACTGAAGTCTTAGGGCTGTTGTTAACAGCAGGCGCGGACCCCAATCTGAGCCGCGGTGGTAACGGCAATACCTGCCTGCTGCACCTTGCTTACGCAGGCTGGTCGGTCGACGCGATGCGTTTACTCGTGGAAGCCGGCGCCGATCTCAAGGCAGTAGACAATCGCAAAAGAGATGCGCTGGAACTCGCTCTCGCGCCATTCGACGGGCGCGACAAGACCTCCATCGTCGAGTACGTGCAACACATATTTGAAAAATGACCGCCGGGACCAAATTCCGAGACACCCATAGCCGGCATTTTGACCGTCCCTGCTTCTCGCTCTGAAGTCGAGACTGCGGTAGCCTTTCACTTGTGAGACATACTTTCCACCGGCTGGGGCTAGCCTTCCTCGTTTTCGGGGCCAGCCTTTGCTTTGCCGCATCATCCAGCGTTGCTGGGGAGGCCGACGACAATCACGCGCGGTGGCAACTTCGCACCTTCAACGCCGTCGATGGACTGGCGCATAACATCGTCCGCGATGTGATTCAGGACAGGGCGGGGCAATACTGGTTTGCCACTATGGGTGGCGTGACCCGATACGATAGCGCACGGTCCCGGTTCAAGAGTTGGCATTTTTCGACCGACCGGCGAGAGGTGATGTCTATCGTTGAGGGTATGGATGGGTCGATCTGGATCGGCACCCAGAGAGGTGGGATCGCGCGCTTCCATGAAGCGGGGTGGCAATGGCACGACACGTCGAACGGAGTACCGAGCGATGAAATTACCGCATTGATGGTCGACCGACTGGGCGGCATCTGGGCCACACTGACCCCGGGTGGCTTGGCCCGCTTTTCAAACGGGACGTGGCGGATATTTGGCCCAAAGGATGGCCTGAGCGCCGGCGAAATCGGACGCTGCGCGCAATCTCCCGACTCAGCGATCTTCTGCGGAACGTACGGGCGGCCTGTTTTACAGATCTGGGAAGGAAAGCGCTGGCGCCAGTTGCGAGTCGCTCCCCTCGAAAAGCGAACCTTCTACGTGCACGAAATTGCCTTTCTCAACAATGGCGATCTATGGCTAGCGACGAAGGGTGTAGGCGTCATTGAGGGCAAGAAAATTGGAGACGGTTTCAAATGGCAGGTTCACGACCACACGACTGGAGTCGCCAGCGATCGCGTCGGCGCAATCTTCGTTGATGAAAAAAGCCAAAAGGGCGAAACCGCTACCGGGACCATTTGGGCTGCAACGCCTGCCGGTGTTTCGTTTAGGCCTTTGCATGGATCCGGAGGTGGCCCGCGCTGGCGAACGTTGACGCGCAAAGACGGCCTCGGGGGAAACCACGTCTTCGGTATTTCCAAAGCTCGGGACGGGGCCATCTGGTTTGCAACACTGGGAGGAGGCGCCACACGCTACGCACCGAGTCGATGGACCCTTGGGCCGCGCACAGTCGGACCTTCGTCAGCCGAGAGAAATACGTCGGTAGAAATCGCCGGCGAAAAAATCAACCTGGCCCGTGCGAACTCGACGACCTCGACAAAAGACGGAACCGTATATTTCGCTCTTGGGAAGAAAATCGGGCGGCTTGAACATCGCGGCGGGAGCTGGTTGGAGGGACTCAAAGAAAGGCCCTACGCCCTCCGGTGGCATCAGAATGCGCTTTGGGCCGCCACAACGACGGGGATCGCAAAACTCCACGACGGTCGTTGGCAACGCGTATTTGCCCCGGCCAAAGATTCCCGAGCCAATCGCATCTACAGCCTTGTGGAAGATGATGGCGGCCGGCTCTGGGCATCGGGCCTGCTGGGCGTTTGGTTCCTAGATGATCAGGGGAAATGGCAAACCTTCGAGGCACCGCATTGGCTGCCATCGGGTATCTATTCGCGTTTTTCTTTTGCTACGGATGATGGGTCACTTTGGTTCGCCGTGCGCGGGTTGGGAATTCGGCGCTACCGAAATGGACTCTGGACCGCCTACGATAGCTCCCGTGGCTTGTCATCCGATGGGGTCAAAGGTGTATCGGTGGGTAAGACCGGGTACCTGAGATTTGATTTGGGTGCCGAGCGTGCCGATGGATATTTGCCTGACCGGCATGCGCCAGAGACATATATCGGAACATCCGCGGCCCGCGGCCTGGGAGACCAAGCTCCATTGCCCATTCGCGCCATAGAGGGCGAGCCCATTCTTTTCCATTTTGGTGGGCAGGATCGGCTGAAAGATACACCGACCGAGGAATTGCGCTTCGCCTACCGAGTCGACGGTGGCAAATGGTCACCTCATCTACGCAGAACCCTGGTCGTCATTCGTGACTTGAGCGTAGGCGAACACGTATTCGAAGTTCGCGCCCTCGATAGAGATCTCAATCTCGACCCAACACCAGCTACGCTGCAAATCGAAATCCTTCGTCCCTGGTGGAGCCAGCCCTGGGTATGGCTTTCGTTCACACTCGCGTTCCTCGCCATTGGCATGGCTATGCGTCGTACGTTCAAGGCGATCTCGCGCGAAAGAAGAGCAATAGCGAAGGAAAAATCACTGCTGGACCAGAGGCGACAGTTCGTCAGATTGGCGTCACACGAACTACGAAAGCCGCTCGCACGTATGGGGCATCGTGCCGAAATGCTCAGCCTCCCAGGCGCCCTAGCCACTCCGGAAAAGGTGGCGGAATACGCCGAAGCTATCGGCGCCGATAGCAGACGACTGGCGAAACTCGTCGAGAGCCTACTTACCCAAGCGAAAGTCAGTGAAGGCCTTGCGTTAGAAAGGCACCGTTGCGACCTATTCGCCATCGCCAATGAGGTCATCGCGCGTACCGGAGAGGATGTCGGTGCGCGGTGGCAACCACCCAAATGTGAGGCGTCGCCTGTAATGGTGCAGGCCGACGAACTCTATTTATCCATGGCCATCCGCAACCTGCTAGACAATGGCCATAAGTATGGCGGTGGGCTGGACAACGTCCAGGTGCACGTCAGCTCCGAAGGAGAAGATGCCGTTTTAACCGTAACCGACAACGGTGGTGGTGTTGATGAAAAGGACATCGCTCGTATCTTTGACCCCTTCCAGCGCGGGCGTACCTCACCCAATATCGCAGGATTTGGCCTGGGGCTTAGCTTTGCGCGGGATATCGCGAGGGCGCACGGCGGGAACTTAAACTACCGCTCGGCAGACCACGGTGCGACCTTTGTTCTTCGAATACCTCTGTCAGACGACAAGGACCGACCGTCATGATCAACGCCGGTAGGCTTGAGCGGATTATCTGTTGGTTTAGCTGGCGGACACGATAAGCGCACCGACCAAATTGTTGACGAGAGCGCTGGCGATCCTATCTTGGTCGATGGCCTGCACGCGTGACGTTTCGCGGAAACCCGGATCGTAGATCGCCAGTTTTTGGGGAATGCCCTCTGATTCGTTGGGCGGAATGATCGCCAAAATGGAAACCCAATGTTGAAGCTGTCCGATTTGGGCAACCATGATGCCCTGGCTGTTGGCCCGGCCCAAATGGTTCAAGATGCGATTGAGCATGCCTGCGGTGGAACGCACGCTGAACATATCTTCAACCCAATAGCCGCCCACCCCAATACCATCCAAATATCTTGGGGCATCGGTATAGTCGAGCCATTGGTTACCGGCCTGTCCTGGGCTCGAGGCATCCGAACCAAAAAATCTATCTCGGGCGGCGTAGACCTCGGCCTGGGTCATCTCTAGATTGGCCACGTCACCGCCGGTATCCTGCATCAATCTGAGCGTGTAGCCCGCGAAAAAACCACAATCCAGCGACCCTTGGTCTTGGCCGACGTATCGATAATCAGGCATGGACCATCCTCTTTCTCCCACCGGCGCGGGGCAAACCCAATCTTAACACAACGCCCGTACTAGAAGATGAGCTCGTTAGTAGTATTGCCATTCCAAATTGAAGGTCTGCCCAAAGGCCATTCCACGACCGAAAAATCCGCCGATCGCTTCTACAGAGAGTTTGAACGCATGATGGTCGGTTCTGTAAAAGGCATAGCCGATGCGCGCCGCCGTGCCCAGACCCACGGCCCACGATGGATCACTTTCGGCCGCACCGAACCCCAAACCGAAGGCCGCTAAGCCGAGGCCTCCAGCAACAAAGAATTCGTCGGCAAACCACCATTGGATATGGCAAGCAAACGTTCCCAAGAACTGTTGCGCCGATTCGCCTTCGCTATTGGTGATGAAATGATAGGTCGATTTCCAACGGAAGAGGATCGCCACGTCGTTGGTAATGAAGCCGCCCAAACTCAAGGCGTGAGGTTCGAAACCAATATCAGTGCGCTCGCCCGTGAATTCGCCAAAGCGCGTTATTTCAATGCCACCAAATCCCAAACCGAGCTCCATGGTGAAACCCGATCGCTTCGGGGATTTGGCAAGGGCAGGCTCGGCCCCGTGACCGAGTAGAAGCGATATCGAGAGCAGCGCAAAGACGAAGACGAAGAGAGGGCGGTGCCGCTGACCACCGCGTCGCTTGGGATGACCCGTGCCCAGAGCAAAGTTTAGTGCCCGCCATCGTGTGGGGGATCTGCGCTTCAAGGTAAGCTCCTTCTTCACCCATTACGCCCCTAGACGACCGTGGGTTACCGACCAGCCCGAGCCGACGCCAATCACATCTGCCCGCAACTCCCCATTCCCCCTTGACGCCGGGGAAAAATTGGCTATTCTCTAATCCGAGCATTTACTCAGATTACCTGCGACCCGCGGGTCAGAATGGAGCCGAAATGAAAATTCCAGAGAAAAGTCAGCCGGTTGGAGATGTTCTCGACCGTCTAGGGGCGAAGCGGAAGGATGATGTGGATTGGCGTTCGGGGCGGACTTTTGCCTATATTTTCGGCATTGGCGAAGAGGCGACCCGTCTGGCGGAGCAGGCGCATACGCTTTTTCTCTGGGAATCGGCCCTCGATCCCACCGTTTTTCCCAGTACGTTGAAGCTGGAGACCGAAATCATCGCTATGGCCACGAGCCATTTGTCGGGCGACAGCGAGGTGGTGGGCAACTTCACGAGTGGGGGAACCGAAAGTGTGATGTTGGCGGTCAAGACCGCTCGAGATTATGCCCGGGCCCATGATGACAAGATCACCGATCCTCAAATGATCTTACCCGCCACAGCCCATCCTTGTTTTCATAAGGCCGCGCAGTATCTCGACATCAAGACGGTGATGATCGACGTCGACCCCCAAACGTACCGAGCGGATGTCGACGCGATGGAGGCCGCGATTACGGACCAAACCATTTTGTTGGTGGGCTCCGCAACATCATATGCACACGGCGTTGTCGACCCGATCGCGGAGTTGGGCCAAGTTGCCCTGAAACATGGTTTGCTCCTTCATGTTGATGGCTGCATCGGCGGTTTCATGTTGCCGCTCTTCCGTGAGCTGGGTGCCGAAATCACGCCCTTCGACTTTTCCGTGCCGGGTGTAACGTCCATTTCAATGGATTTGCATAAATACGCCTTTGCCCCCAAGGGCGCATCGACCGTGCTCTATCGTAACGACAGTATCCGCCAGTATCAGATCTTCACTTGGTCGGACTGGCCCGGCTATTCGATCATCAATCCGACGATCCAAAGCTCCAAATCAGGCGGCCCCCTCGCCGCAACCTGGGCCTTGATGAACCATATGGGTATGGAAGGCTACCTCAAAGAAGCGGCCAAACTCAAAGGCGGCATGGAAACCATCGTTTCCGGCGTGGAAAAGATCGATGGACTGCGCGTGCTGGGCAAACCTGAAATGTCATTGATCGCGATCGCCTGCGAGGGCTTCAGCGTCTTCGGATTATGCGAGGAAATGAAAAAGCTCGGTTGGAATATGCATCCGCAAATGAAGATGGGTGACCTCGTAGAAAACTTCCATTTGACCGTGATGCCCTCGAACGTGCCCCATCTAGATAGTTGGGTTGAAGACCTGGCCAAAACTACCGCCCGCATGCGTGGGGCAGCGGCTGATGTCGCTCCGACCCCGATCAAGGCGATGCTGGCCTCGGTTGATCTTTCGAAAGTCAGCGACGGCCAGTTGGGCGAGTTGATGGCAATGGCCGGACTTGGAAACGGCGATCTTCCCGACCAAGACATGACAGAGATAAACGAGATTCTCAACGAACTCCCCAGCGATATCCGAGATCGTCTTCTCACAATCTATTTCAACAAACTCAGTCGCTATAAAGGAGAGTAGGGCCTTGTCGACGGCGAGAGCCACGCCGCCGAAAAAGGTTCGGCGCGTACCGAAACAGAATCGTTCAATACAGAAAGTTGAGCGTATTTTGGACGCGGCGGCTGCCTTGCTGGTCAAAGAAGGTCCCGACGCCTTCAATACGAATCGCATCGCACAGGAAGCGCAGATCAGTGTGGGCTCACTCTACGAGTACTTTCCTGACAAAGATGCCATCGTCGAAGACCTCATCGAACGCCTATCCCAGGCGGAATCCAATGCGGTTCTCGATCGCCTGAAACAGCTCGACCTTCAGACCACGTCCCTGTCGATGCAGGACGTGCTGGCCCTGCTTATCGAAGATGTTGTGGGCGAAATTCTCCTGCTCCACAAAGAGACTCACGGCTTGTTGCAAACGTTATGGTCGGTCTCCCGCCGGAAGCGCGAAGTGGGCTGGCGGCCGGCGGAAAAGCTGATCATCAAGGAAATTGAAGCCAAACTCAGCCCCCTAGCAGCCGCGCTAAAGATCGAGAATGTCGCCCTGAGCAGCTTCACACTCTTTCATCTGATCGACGCGTTGGCCACACGGTTCAGCGGCTATGGTGGCCAAGCCTGGTCTCTAGAACAGAAAAAGACCAGCATCCGGCGCGCGGCGCTGGGCTATCTCGGTATTGACGGTCTATCTGAGGCGCCCCAAGAACACTAATGTTGCTTCGACCAGTCGATCTCAGCGCTGGACTCCTCGATGATCGACCGGACCTGTCGACCGTTCGTGGCGGACCTCAAACGTTTGAGAAGCGAGGTCTCCAACACCACTTTGGAGATAGCAGACATGACGACCAGGTTTGAGAAACGTGCCTCGGGGCTACCAAGCGTGACGAAGAAGACGTCGACCTGGCGCGCATCGGATGTCTCATAGTCGACTGGGCTGCTGGTTGTGACGATCCCGACGGACGGCGTCAGACCCACACCTGGAACCGTGGCATGGGGTAGCGCGAGACCCATACCCGCTGCGGTATTTTGCATCTGCTCTCGTTCCCACAGTGCGGCGACAACATCGCTGGCAATGAGAGAGGTATGCGTCGCAGCAAACGTATGCGCGATCATATCGAAGAGTTCCCGCTTGGAATCCACGGCAAGTTGAACCTTGATGCAGCTGGGCTCAATACAGTCTTGCAGCCGGAGGTCAGCGAACTCGGACAGCGCGGCTTTGAGACTAAGCGACTTTGCCGAGCGCCCTCTCGGACCTTGGAGTCGCAGGACGGAACACCCCGCAGCCTCGGTCAGCTTGTCGCTTCCCGTACCGCGGAGCGCCCCCCAAAAAGTCTGGCGTTCAACCTCTGCCGTTACCAGAAGGTCGTAGGCTGCCGAAGCATTACCGATGGCAACTGCTTTGTTAGGCCCACGCACGATCAGTGCATCCGAAGGTATTTCGCAGAGCGACCGCGCCTGATCGAGATAGTCGGCCTCACTTTGGGCCTGGGTCATGGGCGCTGAATCTGGAACGAATCGAATGAACGTGAGTTTCGCACCGTGCACCGTCGCCAGACGGCCGGCGATCGTTGTTACCAAAGCATCCTGCTCATTGGGTTCGACGTGCACTAGAATCTCTCGGATATACCGTACGCCTGAATCGGAAAAAACCGCGAGGTTGCAGGAAATATGCTCTCTAAGCCAACCGAGCGGATTACGGATGGTAAACGAACTATGATCGCGCCCCGTCCATTCCATCACCAGCCAATGACTGTGAAGCCGGCTAGAGATTTCGTCGATGGTTTTGACAACATCGCGAGAGACCAATGCTTCAAACTCTAGCGGAATTTCTCGCGCCTCGGCCATGGCGCCGATTCGTCTGCGAATGGACATGAGCAAAGGGGCTTCTTCGTGCACAGCATCGATTCCCGTCTGTTCCGGGATCTCGGTTAGATGGACCACTTCAAGGCGGCCAGCCTCACGAAGAGCTCTCGCAATTTCAACCAACATCTCTGGAGAGCGTTCGTTACCAACGAGTGCGATAACCACTGCGGCATCGTCACCGAGGTTTGCCTCCGAGAGTGTTTTGATGGACGTTTGGACCGACTGCCCCAGATCTCGGCGAGGACCTCGCAGCCCCAGTGCGCCCCTGCGATCGGTACGCTTTCGCCCATAGAAAAGATAGACGAGGGCGCCCGCGGTAGCGATAGCACCACCGGCAGCAATCGCGAGGCCACCCATTATCCAGAGCAACACCAGCGACGCGACAATGCCGCTTACTTGCGTCAAAGGATAAAATGGGGAGCGGAAAGCTGGCGCGTACCATTGCACGTGGGTTTCTCGCAGCGCGATGACTGCAACGCTTTCCGAGCAATAGATCATGATCATGAAGGCGCTGGCCAGCTTGGCCAACTTTTCGACGTCGAGGAAGAAAAACGCGGTCGCGATTACGAGACCAGAGAGAATAATACTAGCGGTGGGCGTGAGGTGCTTACTGTGCAGTCGCCCGAGGATCGGTGGCAGCAGGGCATCACGACTCATCGCGAACGGAAAACGAGACGCGGCAAGCACGCCGGCATTCGCCATCGACGCCAGGGTCGCTGCGCCAATTATCGCAGTGGGGATGCCAATAATGGGCCCCCCAAGTGCGTGGGCAAGACTGTAGATGGGGCGTAAGTCTACAGCCAAGGAGTCGGCGGGTGTGCACCCCACCAAAATCAACGCGATCCCTCCATAGATCAGCGTCACAATGAGCAGCGAGACCATAATACCAAGGGGAAGATTTCTTGCCGGCCTTCGGATCTCCTCCGCAATCGCCGCTATCTTCGTCACACCCGCGAACGAGACAAAAACGAAGGCCGTAGCGTTGAGAAAGCCACTTACGCCATGGGGAAAGAGAGGCTCAAGCCGGTGGGTCTCAAACGCGAAGGTCCCCGTAACCATCAAACCGGACAACGCCACCAAACAAAGGGCGGTAACCACAAATTGTACCCGGCTCACCCCGCGCACGCCGCGGATATTCAACAACACGATGCCGCCAACAAGGAAAAGCGCGAAGGGCTTGATCGGAATATCGGCAATAACGGCGAGGTAGACCCCAAGGCCGACGAGGGCAAAAGCGCATTTGAGTAGCAGGGAAAACCACAGTCCGAGACCAGAAATTGTACCAATGAGTGGTCCGAAGGTCCGGTCGAGGTAGACATAGGTTCCACCGGAGGTGGGCATCGCGGCGGCCAACTCGGCCTTTGATAGTGCAGCCGGTAGTACGCAGAGTGCGGCCATTACGTACGCGAGCCAAATGGACGGCCCGCTTTTGGCCGAAGCGATTCCCGGAAGTACGAAGATACCGCTACCCAACATCGAGCTCAAACTGATGGCCACCACGGCCGGCAATTCGAGGTGCCGTTCCAGTTTCTTCAAAATTGCCTCCAGGGCTCAGCGTAGGTCAGCTGGCGCCGAACCCGGTCTGAGACCTCGATCCGCGGCTGGCCTCCAAACCGAGACCTTACCTCCGCGACGAGTTGAGTGAGCAATAGATTGGCCACGCCCTGCCCATGCCATGCCTTGGCCACCAGTAGCATATCCGCAACGGCTCTTGGCTCAGAAGAATCCGCTTCATCGGCATAGTACGCCAATACGGTCGCGACCAGAAGCCCATTCCATTCCGCCCCTAGGTGAAGAGGTTTGCCAAGGCTTTGCTGTGGGTCCTTGCTACCGACCCCGGAAATTTGGGAGGCCATTTCGACCAACCGCGGGGCATCGTTTGCGTTGAGTGTGCGAATGCTAAAGGAATTACAAGCACTCATCTGTCGGTACGGCCCGCAATCACCGTCGCTGCCGGATCGTGAAAGAGGATTGTTGATACGCCGCAACGGGGCCTCCGTGCGCGCTAGCGACACACGACGCGTCGCCAAAAAAAGCAGGGCCAAGATAACTAGGAACGTTGGAGTTAGGGCTAAAATGATCGCCGCTATTGACATTTGAACACCTCCCGGGAATCGGTGTGAAATACGAAAACGATTTATGGGAGCAACAATAGACGGGCAGTCAACAGATCAACGGAAGCGTACGAGCCGACAGCGGCCTAAGACGAAGGGGAGACGGGCCAGGGAGGTGAGACGCCCCCCCTGACAGAATGAGGTAATTCAGCCTCTGCCGTGCCACTTTTCTATGCGCGGCACGAGACTTGGAGCGCTGGACGAGCTCCGTCATTTCCTCTTTGGAGTTCTCTTTCGGGCCTTCGTTCTTATTTTCCTCGGACCTGGTCTCGGCAACATGACCCAAGGATGCGTGCAGCAATACGGCATTGCCAACGAAAGCGACCAGCGACATGCTCAAAAGCAGGCCGAGGGGCACCCTCGTGACGCGTCTACGCATTTTCGTCCGCATTACCCCATAATATCAGAATATGGTGCCCAGCGCCCGATATCGTCGTTTGAGGGCAATTCAACGGCGAGACCCTTTCCAGTGCTTCTAGATCTTTGGTTTTTTCGCTTTTTCTGCTAAGCGAGGCCAATCTCCTAAAGCCTTTTGATAGGCTACAGGGGTACCGAACGGAGAGACTCATGGGCAAAAAAGTCGTATTGGCCTACAGCGGTGGCCTAGATACATCCTGCATTCTAAAAATATTGCAGCTACAAGGCTACGAGGTCATCGCTTTCGTCGCCGATGTCGGACAGAAAGAAGATTATGACCTGCTCGCTGAGCGCGCGAAACAAACCGGCGCCAGTAAGGTCATCGTGGAAAATCTACAACGGGAATTCGTTACGGACTTCATTTTCCCGGCTGCCGCAGGCAACGCGATTTACGAAAGTCGCTACCTCCTCGGAACAGCCCTCGCCCGCCCCTTGATTGCTCGGCGGCAAGTGGAAATCGCCTTGGAAGAAGAGGCGACCGCGATCTCCCACGGTTCGACCGGCAAAGGCAACGACCAGGTACGTTTCGAATTTGCCTACGCGGCGCTGGCTCCTCATCTAGACGTCATCGCCCCCTGGAAAGATCGCGAATTTCTCGATCGCTTCAAAGGGCGTCAAGATCTGATCCGCTACGCGCAAGAGCATGCCATTCCCGTCGAAGCTACCGCAAAGAAACCGTACAGCACCGATGAGAATCTACTGCATAAGAGTTTTGAGGCGGGTGTGCTCGAAGACCCAATGCATACCCCTGATGAGGATATGTACCGGCTGAGCGTTTCACCTGAAGCGGCACCCAATGACCCCTGCCATTTAGAATTGCATTTCAAGGATTCCGTTCCGACCCGTGTCATCAACCGAGAGGATGGCACCGAAAAGACAGATCCCCTCGAGCTTTTTGCCTATCTCAACGAGGTCGGCGGAAAGCACGGCGTTGGTAGAATCGATATTGTTGAAAACCGCTTTGTGGGTATCAAATCCAGAGGCGTCTACGAAACACCTGGCGGCACCATTCTCTATGCTGCCCTAAGAGATCTCGAAGGCATCGCCATGGACCGGGACGTCCAGCATCTGAGAGATAGCCTGGCACCGAAATTTGCGGAGCTGATCTACTACGGACTCTGGTTCAGTCCCGAAATGGATTTCTTGCGCGCCGCTTTCAATCAAGCGCAGTCTTTGATCGACGGTCGCGTCCTGCTCAAGCTCTACAAGGGCAACGTAATTATCGAAGGCCGGGAATCACCCAGCTCTCTTTATGATCGAGAGCTTTCGTCAATGGATGTCGAAGGCGGCTACGACCAAGCTGATGCGGATGGATTCATCAAACTCAACGGACTTCGTCTCCGCGCCCACAAAGTCATTTTGCGCGATCCGAGTACCCGATGAGTAGGCTATGGGATAAGGGCGAACCCCTCGATCAGGTTATTGAACGTTTCACTGTAGGACGCGATCCAGAACTCGATTTGCGCCTGGTCCACTACGACGCTTTGAGTAGTGCTGCCCATGCGACGATGCTCTGCGAAATCGAGATTCTAACCGAAGCCGATAAGCAGCAGCTCATAGCCGAGCTCAAGCTGATCAGCGAAGAAGCTCTAAAAGGCGAATTCCCCATCACCCGCAGCGACGAAGATGGTCATACCGCTATCGAAAACCGCCTCACCGAGCGTTTGGGCGATGTCGGGCGCCGTATCCATACCGGCCGCAGCCGCAACGACCAGGTAATCGCGGCCATTCGCCTCTACGGCCGAGAAATGGTGCTCAAACAATACGCGGCGCTTCTGACATTGGTCGATGCCCTTCTGCTACTGGCAGACAAGGAAGCCGAAACATCGATCCCTGGCTATACCCATACACGCCAGGCCATGCCGTCGACGCTCGGCTTTCTCTTCGCTGCCCATGCCGAAAACCTCCTCGACGATATTCCTTGGCTGGAAAACGCATTTGGCCACATCAACCGCAGCCCTCTCGGAAGCGCCTCTGGCTTCGGGGTTTCCTTACCCCTAGACCGCGCACGGGTCTGCAGTCTCTTGGCTTTCGACAGCCTTCAGCTCAATACAATTGCGGTGCAAAATGACCGCGGCAAGACGGAAAGCCTTGTCTTGGGCGCCGCTGCCGCGCCAGCCCTCGACCTCAGCCGACTTGCAGGCGACCTTGTCTGGTATTCCAGCGACGAGCTCAACTTCATGACACTACACAACCGGGTAACCACCGGTAGCAGCATCATGCCGCAGAAGCGTAACCCCGATGTTCTGGAGTTGATCCGCGCCAGCGCCCAACGCATTCGCAGCCGGCAAGCAGAAATCAGCGCGGTCTATAGCCCGCTTTCTTCGGGCTACCATCGCGACCTACAGCTCACCAAGGAACCTTTCCTCGAAGGTATGCAGCTTGCGGTCGACTGTTTGCAGGCGATGCTCCCCGTCTTGGAATCTCTCACGATCAATGCGGATAGTTGTCGCCAAGCCATGAATCGGGCGATTGGCGCCACCGATGAAGTCTATCGTCGCGTCGCCGAGGGTACGCCGTTTCGATCGGCCTATCAGGAAATCGCTGCCGATCCCATCGGCACTGTCAAAGGCGACCCCGCCGACGCCTGGCGTCAGCGTACCCACCTAGGTGCCCCTGGCGCGCTTGATTTGAGCGGCTATCGTGAACGCGTCGCGCGAGCCAAATCCTGGCTTGATGTCCAAGGACAGAAGATCGAAACAGCTTGGTCGCTTTTCAGTGACTAAGTACGCGAGAGTTCCCTCCACAGAATCTAACCTAAGCTGAAGTCAGAACCGCCGTTGCTTCGATTTCGACCCGTACGCCCTTGGGCAATCCAGCGACCGCGACGGTTGCGCGAGCCGGGGGAGGATCGCCGAAGTATTCGGCATAGACTTCATTCACGGCGACGAAATCCGCCATGTCGGCCAAGAAGATCGTGGTCTTGACGACATTCGAAAAGTTACCCTCCGCTGCACGTAATACCGCGCCTAGGTTTTCCATGACTTGTCGGGTTTCGGCAGCGATATCACCGCTGACCAACTCTCCACTGCTGGGATCGATGGGGATCTGTCCCGAACAAAAAAGCAACGAACCACTACGGATAGCTTGCGAATAAGGACCGATAGCAGCGGGGGCGGCGTCGGTAACAATAGCTTTACGAGACATGAAAATCCTCCTTCGTTGAATCCGCGGAAATGCCGACTAGGTTCAGACCTTTCGGCGTAGATTATGTAGTGCCTGGGGAACTATCCAAAAAGCGAAACCAATGCATAGCAACCAAGAACCGATACCATAGATCGCCAGGCGGGCCTGAGTGAGATTCATCAGGCCACTTAGGCCACCGAAAAGTAAGATGAACGCCGTTAAACGACGCGAGCCAACCAGCGGCAAGAGCAAAAGGAAGGCATAGTAGTAGCAACTTAGCGAAATGGCCGCGAAGATTGCGACGATGCCCCGAAGAGAGGCTTCGAAAGGCGTTTTGTTCACCGAGGCGAGCGCGACGATTCCCAGCCAGACCGCAATCGTCATAACGCGTAGATAGGGGGCCGTTGTGGAGAGACTTTTGGCGCTCGCGAGCCAATCAGCATTGCCACGAAAGTTGAACCAGGTATTCACTGGTCGCCCCAATAGATCGTAGGCATGCACCAGCATATTTTCAAAACCCACGTTATTCGCCGACCACGTTTGGCGATGAACCTGAATGTTGTCGAAGAACTCGAACCACGCCTGCCAGCCCCGACCGGCCAACGCGCCTAAAACCAAACCGACAGCAAGACTACCGATTAGCCCTGCTGCGAACGGATAGAACCAGGCTTTCGGTTCCCTACGTAGAAACTGCCGCGCCACGACCGCCAAAGGGCCGACCAGCATGACCAAAGGAAAGATACGCATGATGCCGGCCAGACCCAGGAGTAGACCGGCAAGGAGCCAGCGTTCCTTCTTCAATAGACATACGCCGACCACCAAGGCGGCGAGCCAATCTTGGCGAAGGAAGCCCCCCCCGACCCATGCAAAACGGGAGAGGAATGCCAAACCAAAAACGATCAGGCAAAGCGTCATACTCTCGCGACCGAAGGTCCGCCACAACATGGCAAAAAGAAGAATTAAGAGTATTGGGTCGAGCAGCGCGAGAGCAACGACCTTCGACTTTCCGAGTGGGCCAACGAATTTGAGTAGGCCAGCAGCAAGAAACGTCCAAGCAGGGGTCGGGTTATAACCGTGATCCAACCTTAAGGTACGAAACTGCCTGGCACTCAGTTGATGGCTGAGAACTTCGTGGTCGACGCAAAAGGAATTCCAACGCTCGGCGCTGAACCGCTGCCGAACTTCCTGCTGATGACTGCGGGTCTTTTTGCGTAGGGTCTTCCGATTGTTCCGCAGATCTCGGATGATCTTGGCGTCGACCTTTTTGCCCCGCCCTTCCGCCTCGGCCTTCAATGACGCCGCATAAAGCCCATCGTACCCCAGTTCCGGAAAGTATTTTGCGCCCAATAGATAATGGAATTGTTCGTGGTAGTGAATAAATCCAACCCCGGTGTGAAACGTGCCGAAATTGAAATAGGCCAACGCGGCCAACAGCGACGTCGCCAAGAGCAGTCTCGGTCCCCAGTGTTTCAGGCGGTGTTGAACGAGAACAAGTGGGGCCGCGCCGAGGCCAAGGATTGCTTTGATGATGAGCGCGACGGATTGGGACACGGGCCCACTCTAGAGGAATTGTCTGTTCAGCTCAACCGTTGCCCATGGGAACCGAACCCGCTGGCTTGCCCCCTGCGGGCTTTAGGGGATGCGTAAAATCAGCTCCGTATTGAATGCCTTGTCCTGGCCCTGAACGACCTCGACGATCGGATAATCGAAGGGTGGGCTATAGAATGAGGAATTCACCAAATCGCCAGAACCGGGATTGCCGAGACCTTGTGGCTGGGGATCTTCGTAAAGCCAGGCGTAAATATAGGTCGGTCCACTAGGCATATCGAGTAGGTAATAGTCGAAGGTCTTCCCTGACGACAGATCGATATTCTCCCAGGTCTGATGGGATACAGGATCACATACTAAGCAGGGTGACGCCATCACCCGGAGCGAACCCACACAATCTTCTGGCGCTGAGCCGCATGCGATCTGATTGGCGTCGATGGAAATCGTGCCGTGAAGCGTCGGTGTCGGCCGCTCAAAGCTTAGATTTTGAGTCAAAACTGAACCTGCACTCAAGGTAATCACCTCAGAGGTGGGATGCCATAGATCATTGATCGCCACGAGGCTTGGCATGCCATCTGCTCCCTGTTGAAATCCGTTCTCGAGGAGGTAGGCCTCAAGGTGGAAGGTCCCGCTGTGCACAAGCGCCGCCAATTCGTACGTATGGGGGCCAGGCGTACTCAAGTCCACGGCTTGAACCATACGCAGCCCTGCCGTCTTGCACCCCACCAGGGCAGATCCGACATAATCGCAAACACCGAATGCGATGATCAGAGAACCCTGACAATCATTATCGGCGGTGCCACCACAGATATTGGGAGGTATGCTAATGGTGCCCGATACCACCGCAGGCGCGCGCTCAAGTACAAAATCGTGATTCGCTTGGCTGCCACTGCTCACCGTAACGGGAACCAGATCGCCACTCTGCAAATCCCCGACAAGGACACCGGAAAGGGAGTCGCTTTCGGCCAAATAGGCCGTCACATGAAACGTCCCCGAAGCCGGAATTGTAACGAGCTCGTAGGGAATAGAGCCCGAGGAAAGATCGACAGCCTTATCCGATCGGTAGCCGATCATCGTGCAGTTCAGATTGTCACAGAGATAAGCATGTATCTCGACGTCGCCAACGCAGTCCAGTCCCGGCGTCAACGAATTACAAATGACACCGGGGTTGAGCAACAGATTTCCAGCGATGGTGGTTGAAAGTGCCGACAAACTGAAATCGAGACTCGACGTCGTACCCGAAACAACCGCGCCGCTCAACACGCCCAGTGTGCCCAAGTCACCTTTCCCCGCGGGGTTTTCGGAATCGCCTATCTCTTTGAGAGACGCGAGCAAATAGACGGGGCCTGCAGGCAATATTGGGAATTCGTATTGGTAAACGTTCGCGCCAGATATATCGACCGCCTTCATCTTGAAGGTATCGAGGATGGGACAGTCTAGATTCGGGCAACCATACGCCATGATCGTCAGGTCGCCGATGCAATCGGCAGAATTATCCGCCGGATTGCAGACAACGTTTTGGGCGCGCGTGATCTCTCCAGAGAGAATCCCGGGTGGAAGCGGAGGCGTCGAATCGACGCTGCTATCTGCGGGGAGGGTATCGATCACCTGATCGCCCACAGGTAGATCAAGCCCAGGCGTTGCGTCGGGTATCAAGATACTGTCGCTCTGTGTAGCACTATCGATGGACGGCTTTAGATCTAACAATACCCCATCGAGAATGAATGTTGTGTCGGGCGGCGAAGGCGGCGCGTCCACCGGTAGCGCCACGTCGAACGTCGAGTTGATGTCAGCGATTGGGGCTAAGTCCGCGGGCGAACCGAGATCTTCTTTCGGTGGCAGGTCCGCCGTTGGTTTCAGATCCGCAGGGCTGACGAGGTCAGGCTCGTCCACGAACTGGTCGACCACCTGCACGGAGTCAATCCCTTGGTCCTTCCCCGCCGGAGTCTCCACGTCATCGCCGCACGCCACCATACCCCAAGCAGAAAGTCCGACGATGAAACCCAAAAGTCTTCTATTTCTCATCATCTCTCCCTTTATTGAACACCAGAGAATCTCATAGGGAGATCCTAGGGTCAAAAGCGAGGGCGGGGGAGGTGTTTTGAAAAGGCACGGAGGGCTGAGCGTATGCCTTTTGATTACACTTCCTCACTTTCAGCCAGAAACGACGTGCGGGCTACGGCGCCGTACCGGATGGTTGCTAAAGATCTCCACGGCTTCGTCGATGAGATGCGTATGCGAACCAACGCAATGATGACGCGTGCCTTCTGCGGGTATTGCTTCTGGATTTCCCTGGCCTTCGTTTTGGCCTGCGACCATTCGCCCCGCGGAGAAAGCCCGGCAGACGCGGGATATCCTTCCCTAAATATCGACCTCGTTTTTTCGACTGATTGGGGCAATACAAACGACGGTCAACAAGATAGCCGCGATCCAAAGGAAGTCGCCCACGACGGGGGTGGCGATTCGCTTTCCGTCGATAGTACTTCCGACCAGTTCTCCTTCACCGACGGGGCCCCAAAGGACATGGGGACCACGGATTCAACCTTCGACCAAGGCAGCAAAACCAATGGTGATGCCTCAGCAAATGATGGCAACAGCGGGAGCGATGGTTTTACCAACAATGATGCCACGAGTCTCGACGGTGTCATCCTTACCCCTTCTGATTCAGCACCGGATGGCTTGCCAAAAGATGCATTCGTAGACGTCATAGCACCCGGTGCGGATTTGACACCCGGAACAGATCTCCTCGTCGATAGTCAAGCGGCACTATTTGCCATCCTGCCGGCGAAAGACTGGACCATTGCCGGTGATGAGGGCACTTCGTTGATTGGCGCCATCCAAAAATATTCGGTCGTCAATAATTCGTCGTCGCAATCGATCACGGTAACGGCTGTCACGACTCAGTCGTGGCTGGTGGTAGCGCCCGCAAGTCAATTGCTCGCACCAAATGCCAGCGCGACATTTACACTTTCATTGAGCGGCGTGGGACTCTTCGCCGCGGGCCCCTACGAAGCGGACGTCCAGTTTTCAAGTGGCGCGGAAACGGTCGCGCGGAAAACCGATCTCCATATGAACGTCAATGGCGGCGAGGGATGGAGCGAATGTTCCCCCAATCCGGTGATCTCCGTCGGTGCGCCTGGTTCACCTAGCGAAATGGGCGTGACTTTTCCCTTCGTACGCAAAACCCCCTCAGGCTACGAAGCTTGGTATACCCAAGCGGATACGAATGCCGTCAGTAGCTTGACCTATGCCACCTCAACAGATGGCGTCAGTTGGTCGCCAACCAATGCCGTTCTATTTGCACCACCGGGAAGTCCGAGCTGGAATAAGGCAGTGCATGGCTTTTCAATTCTTGAAGATGAAGGAACCTATAAAATGTGGCTGACGGTATCGTCTTCAGTCACGTCAAACGACGGGCGCATCATGTACCTCACTTCCCCCGACGGCCAAAGCTGGACCGTCGGAAATGGCGGTGCAAGTGTTCTGGCCCCTGCGACAACGGGCGGTAGCTGGGATGCCGACGGGGTGCGCGATCCTTCGGTCATGAGACGAATGGGAACCTATGAGATGTGGTATGCGGGATACTCATTGGCGGGTGCAGATACCGTGGTGCGCATCGGCCACGCAACGTCTGCGGATGGTATCAACTGGACGAAGGATCCCAGCAATCCGCTCAATATCGGCTCAGGAAGAAATGCGTACGCCCCACACGTCATCTTTGAAGCCGGCATCTATCGCGTCTGGTACGGCTCTCCCTCCCTCTCCGATCCCGACGAGTTTGACCTTTGGTACGCCTTTTCACCCTTGGGTCAAATATGGCAAGACGCGAAGCCCCAACCGACAAAGACGGCCGCATCGCTTCCTGGCTGGAACGGACTCGGCTTTCTTCACGGCGTATCGGTCGTGCGGAATAGCGAAACGTCCCTGAGGCTTTGGTACGGCTCGCAACCTTCACTTGTGGCGCCCGGACCACAAATCGGCTGCCTCACTATTCCCTAAACACCATCGGCATCAATCGTAACCCCCACCCCCAAAGCGCCCGAGCCCCTCTACGTCGGCCGTCAATTTTCCATGATCAAAACCAATCTTCCAGCGCTTCAGCTCACCGCCTATCAGATGCCAACTATGGAGCACGACCTG
>Ga0257122_1000673_pt1 | contig 28373 bp, 23 predicted proteins | sample SI106_120metaG_FD_190146 | JGI IMG/M metagenome (GOLD analysis project Ga0257122, IMG submission 190146) | Marine microbial communities from Saanich Inlet, British Columbia, Canada - SI106_120 | ecosystem: Environmental > Aquatic > Marine > Inlet | place: Canada: British Columbia | collected... | reverse complement strand
GATTTTTCGTGCCGGGCTGAGCCCTGTCCTTTTTCCCAATGTAGTCCTCCTGACCGTTCATTTTACCATTCCTTTGGCCTGGAGACTCTCATTCAGCTGATTCCAACTACTAGGCGGGCAAGACAGAAGACGATGGATTGCTACTACCTTGGTGCGGACGAATTCACTACTTTTGTCAGCGGACTTCTAGAAAAAAGCCGCATCGTCGCGCCGGTCGCCAAAGACGGAAAATTTGCATTTGAAACGCTGACGAGCGCGGGAGATCTGCGGCTCGACTACGACGTAACGATTCTACCTCCCAAGAAGGTCTTCTGGCCGCCTGTTCAGCCTTTGTTGAAATTTGGACGCGACTCGGTGGAAAACTGCATCAAACCCGAGGCGACAATTCTCTTTGGCGTGCACTTCTACGATATCAAATGAATCGACATGACCGATTTCTTCTTTTCCAATCACATCGAGGATTGGAACTATTTAGCCAACCGCCAGGCGACAACGATTGTCGGCTCGTCCATTCACACTATCTCGCCCAGAGCGCTCTGGAGTTCGGTGGGCGAAAACGTCGAACCACAGGGCCACGACGCTTTTCTCACATTGTTGGTGGAATCCATCGCATCGCCTCGATCTAAGCCCTCGCGGCCGTTCGTGAAAGGGGCCAAGAGGAAAAAGCACCCATGAACCGATTTTGTCTATCTGCCATTATTCTTCTTGCCGCCTGTGACGTCGAATATGAAGGGTCTGTAGATGTTGGCATCGCAGACCAAATGCCATTGGAGGCGACCGACTGGGCCGAAAAAGCCGACTCCCCAGCGCATGAATGCCAAGCAGGGGAGTCGCAATGCGTAGCAGCGGGTGTTCGCGTCTGCCTCGTAGACGAGCAACAACGAATTTGGGCCCCACCATCGCCGTGCCCTGAAAATGAATATTGCCGACTCGATAGATGTCGCCCCGCAACAGCCCTCCAACAGCAGCAGATTCAATCGCTCCAAGCCTACCTAGACGAGGTAGTGGCAACCAGCGGCTGGGTTAACGATATATCGATTAAGATCGGCGATATAAAGGCTGAAGTCAAAGACGCCATCCTTAAGGGTGACGAATCAGATGCAACGTATTTTTCCGCAGCTCGTACCGCGCTCTTAGCCATACCCGTTGGGCACAACATGCTCTGGTCGACAACGCATTGCGGAACCGAGGAGATGCCTTGGCAAAGCACCTCTCGCCTCGGCGTTTGCGCTCAACCCTACGGAGACCATTTCATCGTCACCTTCGCTCAGGCGAATAATCCTCTGGGCATCAACGCCGGTGACCAAGTGCACTCCGTAGATGGAATATCCGGAAAAAAGATGGTCGATAGCATCCTGCGCGCACCCGTATGCGGTAGTGCATCGGCGAGTGACGCCAATGCCCATGCCGTTGCGGCAACCTCCCTCTTCGGTGTTCTGAAAAAGGGAGCGATGTTGCAGATTGAGACTCCATCGGGGGCTCAAAAGGAGGTCTCCGTAAAATCATTCACAGGCTTGATCGATTGTCGGGACCCATTCTCCCGCAACACCGCGTTTGTCGCGAAGGCTTACCTCCGAGCCGATGGTGTCGGTGTTATTCGGCTGCCACGCTTCACCCCTCTCACAGGATTCAAGGGCAATACGAGAGCTCAGTTGCTGGTCGAATTGGAAGCGCTTAAGCAACAGATCGCCAACGAATTCGCTTTGATCAAGAACGCACCGGGGGTGGTCTGGGATCTCCGTGGCAATATCGGTGGTGCTACCCCTGTGACCCTGGCCATCGTGGGCGGCATGCCCACTGCAACGCCGACGTCCATCGCCCATTGCGATGTACGCATCCCTTTTTCCAACCCGCCACAGTTCTACGGTTCAGCTGCAGCGCTAGACTACGAAGTGCAGGTGGACAGTCTATTTGCCTACCCGGGGAAGGTGGCCATCATCACCGACGCACTCACCATTAGTGCGGGCGACTATTTCGCTCTCGCCACCTCGTTGGCGACGAATACACCCATCGTGGGTGCACCCACAGCGGGATCATTTGGAGGTTCCGGCCGTGAAATTGCGATCAGCACGAGTCCATCCCTCATGGGAACTTCCGACCCTAATCGTTGCGTGGATACAGATAGCGTTGGACTTGAAGGACGCAGCGTACACCCCACGCACCCGACACAATATGCTCCCAAAGATTTGGCCAACGGTATCGACACTCTACTCGAGGCTGCAGCGATGCTCGTAATATCTGATTCTTAGGTCGCCGAGCGGGAGGATGTACAGTGGCACCCTCGATACGAAGGCAGCATCGAGTGATTTGGGTGCGGAGCTCGAAGTCCCCGTGTCTCGAGTGCATGAGCAGAGCCTGGAGAGCTGTGGTCCGATATCCGCGAAAGCCAAATAAGCCAACGCCGTCACCATCCCAGTCACTGGGACTACGCAGGACTATCGGAGCGACATTGACGACTTGCGCCAAGCTTCGCCGTATTCGAAATCCGCTCGTGAAAGCCCGGATTTCTTTTGCATCGCGTCTCGAGCCAAATACCTAACCTCCACGGTGGATGGGGCGGGCAACATCAACCAAACCCTTTCCACAACTTTCTGAGCCGCGGGACTCGGGTCCTGGATCAGGGCTTTGATAGCCTTCGTGGCGATCGTCGAAGATTTCGATGTCAGCGCCACATGTTCTAGCAACGAGGCGCGCCGGTCAGCCTGGGGATGCGTTGCTAGAGCGGCTACCGCATCTTGCGCAGCTTGGTGCCTGCCAGATAGCGAAATCTCCAAAAGCGGTTGCTCGAATTCTGTTACTCGCCGGCCGATCTCAACAAGCTCCCTACAACTCTTCCCTCGACGTGCCGACGTTAGCGCCGTCCTAACGAGTTGGTTGTCTAGGCTAGCTCTTTGTTGACGTCTCAACGATTGCAGATTGACACGCCGTTGGCCGTTGGGGCGATACGCAGTTCGAGCGCGAAATCCACCATTCCCCTCTGCAGCACCGGGGTGAGCAAATACCAGAACAACCCAAACCATCGCTGCTATTGGTACACAAAGGCGTCTTGTCATCTTCTCTCTCCTGTGGTCGCCCGGCTATGGCGCGAGGCGCTGTACGGCTGATGGCAAATTGGGCGTGCACGTTCAATCTTCATTGAATACGCCAGCGCCCATCTACAACGTACAAGAGCAAAAATCGGGCCGAATATTTCTACAGCATTTATGGGAAGTTTGGCGCAATGAGACGCCCTCCGAGATGATACAGCGGAAGCTCTCGTTTCGTCCGATAGGGATGAAGGGGCTTTGGGCTGATGATGTTTTTTCCTCTTCGTTGGTGGGCGCCGCTGAATTAACACTGCCTCCTTGGGTCGTTCAGTTCGACAGCCGGCTTTCGCCGTCTGCTGCCCCTCTAGCGCCGCTGCGGAAACAGCGTTAATCCACCGACGCTTTGGGACTTCGGGAGGCCGTCTAGTAAGGGGATCGGGGATGCTGGACGGGGACGAACCTTTCCTTTCTTCGTTTCTTCCTTTTTCATCTTTGTCGACGCCCAGCGCATCAAGGGATGTGTAAGCCGTATTCGGCTGCGTTATTCAATAAATAGGCCACCACTGCACCAACGTACGATCGCTGCCAATCGGAGGTGCAATCCACGCCCAGCCGCGCATATTCAGAAAGTCGGCAGCATATTGTGCCTACGCCTAGTCGGACGGGGCGGACCATAAAACAGTATGACGAAAAGAAAAGCAAAGGACCTCATGTTGAAGTGGAAAAGCAAGCAAAACTCCAAGCCAAACACGTGGGTATCATTGGGCGTAGCGGTTACCGAAGCGGAATTAGTGGCTACTCGCCTTTGATCCCCCGCCCGAATTGGTTCTCGATCCTGAGCCGAACGGGCGGGGGCGAGAAGCGATCGTGTTCTGACATTGGCTTCCGGTCTAGTTTGCTTTGGTGATTCTATCAATCCCGCTCGGATGGAAGAGATAGAACTAACCTCGGCCATTGCTGAGGAGAACCGCCGCATCCTCAATGACGTTACATGCAAAAGAGCTGCTCTCACCTTCGCGGGTCACCCGATAGATCCAAAAATCAGGATCGAGAACCCACCAAATATCCCCGTTTGAGTCGATTGTAATGAAATGGTTTGGGCAGCAGTGGTTCTTCAGAACCTGCTCGGCAAAGATTGTGGCACTGCCTCGTGACCTGAGGGACAGAGGGCATGACGTCTCTCTTCGCCGCAGAGTAACTTCGGAGTTTGTCGGTTACAATTCTGAACGGAGCCGCTTGCTGGCCTTTCAAGAGCTTTCTGAAGAAACGAGCTGCAGCTCTGCCACTACGCCGTTTCTGCACAAGAATGTCGACGACGTCTCCATATTGATCTACCGCTCGCCAGCTGTGCGCGATGACGAACGTCGTCGGCGTCGTGGCCTCGGCGACCGTTTGTCGCCAGGAATCGTGCCTTCGTGACGTTGTTCCAAACGCTTACAGCACCATGGCGTAGAAAGAACTCTGGCACCCTGTTTGCATGCTCCAAGCGTATAGGAGAAAACATGCATTCAATTTCAATTTCCGCGAAAGCGGTAATGATGGCCACGTTTGCCCTGGTCAATCTTGGCGCGTGCGACAGCAGCGATGAACCCTTTGTAGCTCGAAGTGGCCAAGGCGTTATTGTGCAGGGTGCGACGTGCTGTGGCGACAGCTCCTACTTTGTTGCGGGCTGCAGCGGTGAATCCGCGGTTGAGCGCTGCGTGTGCTCTGCAGATCCTTATTGTTGCAACGTGGCCTGGGACAATTTATGTGTCGCCCGCGCCGCGTCATCTTGCCAAGATCAATGTAGCTCTCTCAATCCTGGAGACCAAGGCGGCGAATGGCGCAACGTCACCAATAGGGGCAAGGGCATCGTCCCCACCCTCTGGTTTGATGCCATGGGTTTTGACATCAGCGATACCAAGGTCGGTGGTGAGACGTATTGGGCGATCGCCAACCGCAGCGCCTCTAGAACAGCGAATCACCGAATCTATCGCAAGCAGAATGGTCAGTTTGTAGAACAGACAAAGACCCATTTCCCTGGTGAACATGCCCAGACTCAAAGCCAAGCCAGTGACGCTGTATTCGGCGACTTCAACAATGATGGACATGACGACTTGCTCTTCGTCTCCGCCAAACATATGACTGCCGCCCGGCTAGCGATCTACAATCCCAAGAGCAAGGTTTTCGTCGACGCCGCATATGCAAATGAAGGTATTTTGGGCGAAGTGCCAAGCGATAAGGCCTTCTTTGAATACAAAGGCCATACGCATGTGACTCCACTGTACGGACAAGCCAGTGGCGCCATTGCCCTCAACCTAAAAGGAATATCCGCCCCCAACAACGTACCGCGCGACGATATCTTTATAGCCACCGCTGGCCCCAACGCCGGTTCAAATTATATCTACGAAAACCGGTATAATAGTGGCCGACCCACCAAATTTAAGGTTCATAAATTGGACCAACCTTTGCCTTGCGATGAAGCCTATTGCGACGACACGCTGGGCGGCCTCGCCAATGCGAGAAGGCACGGTATCAACCGCGACACAAAAGCCTTTGTCCCCTGGGATATCTTTGCAGAGGGTAGAAAGGCGATCATCGCAGCTGATTATGGGCTCCACGACCGGAACGGCTTGGAGGTGGAACGACTGCTACATATCTATGCGTACGACGATAATGCGTGCGTTTGTGGCAACGGCATTTGCGAAGTCGAGTCAGCGAGCAACGGCGTGACCGATTGGTATAATGAAGCTGCAGGCGCCTGCGCAGCGGATTGCGCGCCTGGCGAACAGCCCACGGAATGCCGCAAATACGCCGACCGTTTAGACCGCGTTTCACTAGGCGACACGCGGGCCGGACAAATTGGTGTCATCGACTTTGATGGCGACGACGACACGGATATCATCGTGTTCGATATGGCGACAAGCAAAGCCCGCGAGGCCCAGTTCGCCAATTGCTACTTCTGCACACGCTTGCAGCAATGTATCGGTGTCGAGATCGTAGGCGGTAATTGTATTGATCTCGCTTCTCAAAAAACAATTCCACGCCTATCTCACAAGGCGTTTCGCAATGACAACGGCCAATTTGTCGCCACAGACGTACCCGTACAATTCTCCGCGCCCTACTGGTTTGTCACGGCTGCCACGAGCGGCAATTTTAATCCAGGGCAAACGACCCAGCCGGGCATCGTTGTGCACAGCGATCTGACGCCCTATATCCATGAAGACGGAAGCTATACAGCCACCACACTCTTTAACAGCATGGCGAATCTTCAGCCCATGGTAGCGGCGCAATGCCCGAACCTCGACCGCGGCGTTGCTCTGCAACGGCCGGCCAAGAAGATGCTGGCCAAAGATATTGATGGCGATGGAGTGCTGGATGTCGCCGTTCAATTGGAAAGCTCGCAAAAAGTTCTCTACGGCACGAAAACCACAAACGGTGTCGCAGACGGTTGCCTTGAGGAATATAGCCGTGTCCCCATGGGTGAACGACGCTGGCGCCTACATATGTTGCTGGCAGATTTCAACGGCGACAACAGGCAGGATATTTTCGCGGCGTCCTACGGCTACTCGGGAGGCCATCCCGCTCATGCAGCTCACCTGAACTCGGCAAACTCTATTCTCTTTCAAGAGGCCGACGGCTCGTTCAGAGACGACTCGGGGGTTTTTGACAATCAGTCACCACAAATGTTCTCGGAGGACGCAAAGAGGTCCTATGCTGCCGAGGCCCCGGACCTGGATAACGACGGCATGCCCGATTTGATCGTTACAAATAACGGTTCCCCGCTACAACTCTTCCACAATCGCATTGCCCAAGGCCAAGGGATGGTCCAAGTGTCAAACTGGCTTCCCCCCTACCTAAGAAATTGTGGAGGCCGCTGTCTTAAAAAGGCTCTAGCGGTTGGGGACTTCAATAACGATGGCCTCGTTGATATTGCCGTGGGATCGGCCAAAGAGGGAATCAATGACATTCTCTTCAATAATATTGGCCGGCCTAACGCGCCCGCCTCCTGTCCGGCCAACTTATGTGCCGAACGCCGGCTAATATCGGCAAAACATGAACTCGGCATCGACCTAGCATTTCCAACGAACCAATCGTGGAATGCTCAATTGGGTAAGAAAGCGCCTGTCGATGGTGGTGGCCGCAACTTCATTCGAACGTTGCGTACGGCCTTCGTCGATGGTGACGACCGCATCGATTTGGTGGTTGCCGCAGGCTTCCTTTTGGATGACAAACATGATGCTGCGGTGTTCTTGAATCGTATTGGGCGCGGATCTTGGCCCAACAACTTAGCTGGCAACGCCATCAATTTTGACAACGACCACACCCAGTGGATGAAACGCGTCTACTTGCCCTCACGTGAAAACGACGGCCGAGCGCTTCATTGCTTGCAAGTCGCCGATTTCAACAACGATGGGGCTCCCGACGTCTTCATGGCTACCGCAGCAAATGATGCTGATGTTCCCGACCTCAAGGGGAACCGACGACTGGTTGCTGGTTGTAAGAAAAATGGTTCCACAGCAGATTGTCATATCAAGGCCGTCTGCAATCCCAGCCTCTGCGAGGGGCAACCAAATGTGGATACGGTTGGGTATGATAGTCAGTGCTGCACGCTAAGCAGTTGCAGATGCGACGAGGATGACACAGGAAAGCGCATTGCTGGCAGTTGCGACTGCGGCCCCAATGACTGCCAGGACCAGTCTTCGGAAGTTTGTGAAATCAATTACTACGGTGAGATTGTCGCGAACCATTACAAAGAAGAAAAGCTCCAGCGCACTTATGGCAACCGCGCCATAACGCGGTCCAAACTTCTACTCTATTTGAACAACAACATCACCGCCAAGCCGGGGTTTGAGCGCCGAGAGATGAAGGTATCCGGATCTGCATACCCCGAAGGCAATGTGCCCTTTGTATGCGGCGTGGCGGATTTCAATCTCGATGGAAAAATGGATGTTTTTGTGAGTTCGTATGGCCAAGGCGAATCGCGCGACCAAGCGGAAATCGTGGCAAACCGACACTACCCGCGCATCAGCGCTAGGCTGCCCCACCAAAGGTTGATGAGTTACCGAACGCCGAGCCTCATGCTCCTCAATCCAGGATGGAATGCGGCTACGCGTTCCTTCGTAGGTCCCTTTGCGCGAGCACCTTTCCCAGGCGATGTGGGAAAAGTCTACTCTGGCGTCTTCGGAAATATCGACGGTGAAGAAAAGGCCGAAATCATATTGGGCGGCGAAGGCTCCTTGGCGGTCTTCGACAACGACTAGAAATGTAGAGACCAACGACTCGGCTCGTGATCCCAGAAGGCCATGCCTAGGCTACGGTCGAAATGGACAGCGGTAGGCCGCCAGGCCGTTGGCCACGGTTCTGCCGATGTACGCCTAGCGCACCAGACCAAGACCGAGCTCAAAATTAGCAGGGATGAACGTTTCTTCTGCGCCGGCTATCATATTGAGAGATGGTTGGGGGACCTTCGGAGATGAGAGATTTGCTCATGTTTTCGTGTGGATGCCGTTCTGATGCAGAAGGCGAAACGTCCATGAATCGCTTATTCCAAGTCACAATGTAACAGGAAAGGCTCCGTTTTTGTGTCTGTGTCACATCCTTAGACTCGCCATTTCTGCTAGGAAAATGGAAGCCCCTTTTTATCGAGGGCGTGATCCTCATGCGATCCTCACCCTGGTTGATCTTCTGAAGAAAGGCGTTCGAAACGCACAGCCCCGTTCCATTTTGCCCTCAGCTCGATGTCCGCAAGCCAATGTCAGAGCTAGCCCGTTTCTCGGGCCCACCCTCTTTGCTCACGATCGACAACCGACTCGGGTGGGGATTATCGGGATTATCCACCAGGCTAGATCAGTAGCCGCTCACCTGGCGTCATTGGCCTCCCTTGAGCGACGCGACATCCCGCAAGTACCGGATTTTACGAAGATCCCTATTTGGCGCACTGTTTGCTATAAGCTGTACATAATAAGGCCTTTGCACCACCCAAGAGTCGTGGAGAAATCTGTAATGATCGTCCTAAGATTGTCGACAATTTGCGCTGTTCTAGGATCTGTTGCCCTAGCCGGTTGCAGTTCCGGCGACCTCTGCCAGGAAACAATCGCCCCTCTATCCAACGGTTTGGGTAAGCGTGGTGCCACTGCCGTCGAGTGCAGTGAAGGTAGCGGTCCCGCCTCCTTTGGGCAGAAGGCCGGCAAGAGTGACGCGAGCGAATACAACGATGGATACGACGACCAATACGACGATGGATACGACGATGGATACGACGACGATGGCGCAGGCGAATACGACGATGGATACGATGACGACGATGATGGCGCAGGCGAATACGACGATGGATACGATGCCTCGCCACATGAACCAATGGCAAACTATGATGTTTCGTTAACCTCTGTTGAGATCAATGTCGTAGGCTCGGCAGCATGCACTGATCTTGTTGGCGGTGCGGACGATTGTGATGTGTATGTCAGCGCTAATAATAATGGTGCTTCGAAAGAAAGCAGCCAGCAGGACAATCTCCTCAGCGGCGAAACGCGTCTTTGGGGTGATGAGTTCCTGCTGTCGATAACGGCAGCAAATCTTCCCAGCCTGGAATTTGAGGTCTACGATCGAGACATGTGGAAACATGACCACATCGGTACGTGCAAGCCGAATCTCACCGAGCCCATAATCATTCAAAATCAAGGTGATATTCTGCTGCACTGCTACAAAGCCGGCCAGGAGACCGCAACGTTGAAACTTCAGCTTCTGCGGCAGTCATGAACGGGCAGAATGATTGATTTGCGCGATACCGCCCAACTCATTCCAAACGGAGCGGTTCAAGCCTGGCAGGGGTTGATGCGCGCGGGTGTTGACCCCGGAACCCAAGCCGAGATTCATATCCGCGTAGGGCGCAGCCTCTACGCACTCGGGATGCATAGCGAGGCCTTGGACCATCTCGATCGGGCCATCGATGCGAAGCCTTCCCGCAAAGAAACCTATGCGGAAATTATCGCCATGCTAACCACGTACGGCCATCTTCCAGAAGCGCTCGACGCATTTCACCGCGCGCTGGGTCGCCAAGAAGTCAGCGAGTTGCGCGCAGCTTGAACCTGAGGGCTTCGCGGAGGTCGTTGCGCCTGTGCCTGCCCAACTCCGAAGAGCAATAGGAGCCCTAGCGCCATTGGTGCGAGCCTAGAGAGTTTCCACTGAGGATTATTCATATGACAGTGCATAGCAAAGCGCGTGCCTACGGTGCAGACGTCCTAGGGCGGGGGAACCCGCAAGATCACAAAGGAAAGTGCGACAGGGCGGAGATCCCTCCAACGAGGATCATGGCTGTTTGCCCTGCGCGGTGGCCAATCGGTGCTCCGCTGATACCTGGCGTTCTAACTAATCGGGAGGCGCTAGGGCAGACAAACCTCGCTGCTCTTCGCAGGGGCGTTGCTGTCGCCGACGTAGCGTTCGGCGAGCGTGGTTTGCGTTCCGGGAAGGTCCTCGCAGAAGGTATTTTTCTCTACAGATTGGGGAATACACGCGCCGCTTTGTCCGTCGTCGAGCGCCACACAGAATGTGGGCGCCATCCCTGCCAGGTCGGGGCAATAGCCTTCGCAGGCTAGCGAACAAAATCCTGCTTGGGTATCAACGTTCACGGGCATGCAATAACTCGCTTCGCCACCATGCTCGAAATAGCAGCTTTGTTCAGGGCCGCAAAGAGAGCCGACCCACTGTCGCTCCAGTTGCCCGTTCAGTTTGGGCAAGGCGATTCTATCGTTGAGGTTGGTGTAGCTATAACCCGCGTCGTCTAGCGCGCGTAGGATATCGGGCAGCGTGTCTTTCGTATTTTCGTGAACGTCGTGCATCAGAAGAATGCCACCGTTATGCAATTTGAGCTGGGAAAGGATGAGGCCTACCATATCGTCGCGATAGGTTTCGTCCACGTATTTGAAGGTGCGGCGATCGCAATGGCCAACGCCACCTTTGGAGCTCGCGAAGCACCAGTCGGCGGAATCGACATGCCAGCCAGCGACACGATAGTCCATCGACTGAACCAGTGCGACCTTGGAACAGCCAGCGGAGCCGAAGGGAAAACGGAGGTAGTTGCCTGGCAATTCCAGTTCTGCTAGGCGGTTCGTTACGTTGTCTACCTCCGCCCGAGCTCGCGTGGTCGAGAGCCGTCTGAGATCGAAGTGTTCGTTTGTATGATTTCCAACGAGGTGGCCGTCGGCGACCATGTCGGTGATCATCGATTCGGCTTGCTCTCCGTGGAGTCTCTTACCCAGCACGAAGAACGTCGCTTCTATCGGAGCGGCTTCATCCACACTGTTGCGGTGCTCTCGTAGCAGCCGCAAGATCTCTGGCGTCGTATTCGGATTGGGACCATCGTCGAACGTTAGAATGACCTGGCCCTGGAAATCTCCCTGATCGGCGACGGTTATGCCGCTGCACGCGACGCTGTCGGCTTTGCCAGACGTCTGGTCCGCGTAAGACTGGTTCCAGGCCTCGCGGACGTGACTGTCCTCGGGCTCAAGTTGCTGACAGCCGGGGATGGAGCCAGCCATCAACAGCGTGGCTAGAATTCGAAACGGGCGATATTCGGGCATGATTAGCTCCTCACTACGACGACTCTGAAGGCGGGTGGCCGAAACTCTCCCAGCCGGCGTGAACGCCGTTCATCGAGACGAAGCAACACTTGTGCCGAAATTGGTTTCTGAGGGAACAATATGGTCGGCGGACGGAAGTGTCTGAGATAATGGGCGTCTTGTCAGATCAGCCACTAGGGCGAAGGCGGCCGCGAGCTAGGTAGGGCCAGGAGGGTCGTTGAAATCGCTGACGGACGTTCCGAAAAAGAGAGGCTTCCGCAATACGTTACTCGGGAGCAACGCCCATCAAGTTGAGGGCGGACGCCATTGATTCGCGAGTCGCTGGTTTCTTGACGTAGGATTCGCAGCCTTCGCGAAACGAATCCTTAACATCGGTTGGTTCGTCGCTGGACGTGACCATGACGATTTTTGCGCCGTCACCGACCGCTATCCCCTGAGCGTCCTCCCACTGACGCATGCGGGCGAGCACTTCGGTTCCCTGGATACCCGGAAGACCGATGTCGATGGAGATCAATTCGTAGGGGAAATTCTCGCGGTGGGCTTCGGTGAATATTTCCACCGCCATCTCCCCGTTGGGAACGGCATCACAATCGCCATATGCGGTAAGAATCACCTTCAGCTTCGTGCGGTTGATATAGTCGTCGTCAACAATCAAAATTCTCATTGTGGACTCCTTCTGTCTAGTATCCCACTGTGGCGGCTAGGCTGCCAACCGCTATTTAGTTAGAGAAATTCTCTGATCTCCGAATCGAGTGCATTTGCTTCAACCTCTAGAGCTGCGAATGTAGTTGTACAGTCAGAAAGGTTGCCCGTGGTTGCTTGAACTTCCAGCCGTTCGGCTAGTGTTGCTAGATCCCTGGCCAGCAGATTGGACGCGGCCCCACGTATTTTATGTGCCTCCTTAATTAGCGAGGCTAAATCCTTGGCGGCCAGGGCAGCGCTCATCTGCGGAAGCTGTGTTCTTAGTGTTTTGACGAAATGCTGCAGCATCGATTGGAGAAGTTTGGGTTTACCGCCGAATTCTTCCAGGGCCGCCCGATAATCGAAGCGGCTGGAGGAGGGGTTGCCGGATTGCGAATCAAGCTCGGGCGTCGCATCCTTTTCCGGTAGACTGTCCTGCTGGGCCTGCTTTCTGGGCTTCGCTTTGCCCGCTGCGACCAGCAAGCCCTGTACGAGTTCCAGGAAGGAGGCGCGGCGGATGGGTTTCGCGAAGAACTTATCCATTCCCGCATCGAGGCAGCGTTCGACGGTATCGGCGCGGGCATCGGCAGTTAGGGCAACGATGGGCACCGTGGCGCCAGCCTTGCTGCCGGCACGGATCGCGCGGGTCGCACCATGTCCGTCGAGGTTGGGCATTTGAATGTCCATCAGTACGAGATCGAACGATTGTTGCGCACACGCGGCGACCGCCTCGACCCCATCTTCGGCCATGACGATCTGACAGCCCAAAACGGCCAAATGGTTGCGAACCACTTCACGGTTGGGAGCGTAATCCTCTGCGAGGAGAACTTTGGCGTCGGAACAATCCATGGCTTGGTCGACTAGGAATCTTCCCGATGGCGCACGTCGTGCCGCCGTCGTGATTCGGTCGAGAACGTTGGGTGGAACGTCGATCAGGGGAACGGTGAATGAAAAGCACGAGCCGAAGCCTAGCTCGCTGGTCACGTTGATCTCTCCGCCCAGGAGCCCGACGATACGCTTCGAGATGGTGGTGCCCAACCCTACGCTTCCCGCATGCCCTGCATCGCTAGTATCTCCCCGTTCGAACGGGGAAAAGAGGGTTTTCAATCGTTCCGCGGCGATTCCCGGGCCGGTATCGTTTACGGCAAAGCGAATCATTGAATTTTCGCCGCTGACGTCCACCCGTTCGACGTCCAACCGCACGTATCCCCTCGTGACAAATTTCATACTATTGAAGAGGAGGTTCTTCAGTACCTGTTGCACCTTGTACTCGTCCAACATCAAATAGCTGGGGACATTTTCGGCGATGGTTACTTTCAGATCGAGCTGCTTGCGCTCCGCAATGAGGCTGAAGAGAGACATTACGTTTTCGCATAGCTGGGGAATATCGGCGGGGGCGTTGTCCAAAGTCGCCTTGCCGGCTTCAATGCGAGCGTCATCCAACAAGCCGTTGACCAAGTTCATTAGAAAATCGGATTCATGCAAAATCATGGCTGCTTGGTTCTGTACAACTGGGGCGACCTCGCATGTCTGAATGCCTTCGGTGAAGCCGATGATACAATTGAGCGGCGTACGGATTTCGTGAGAAATCTCGGCCAGTAGATTGCTTTTCGCCAGGGATGCGGTTTCGTGCCGTTCTCGGGCGAGTCGTTCTTCTTCGGCCTTCTGGCGGCTGGAAATATTCTGAATGAAGGCATTCATCTGCCAATGGTCGCCTTCGCCGATGGTGGAGATGGTTACCTCTACAGGGAACTCTGCGCCATGGCGATCCTGCCCTATTGTGGTCATTCGACGCTCAACAGCCTGTCCTCGAAACCGGTTCACGAAGAGTGGAAAACCCCTTTCGTGTAGGGAACGGAATTTTGTAGGCATGATCAATTCGGATACGCGCCGGCCCAAGGCTTCCTCTTGGTCCCAGCCGAACAACTCTTCGGCGCTCTTATTCCAGCGGGCGACTTTTCCGAATTGATCCATCGAAATAAAAGCATCGCTGGCCGTTTCGATGACTTGACGGCTCTGCTGCTCGCTGGCGCGCAGCGCGTCTTCGAGGACCTTACGCTGTTCGATCTCTTCTTGGAGTTCATCCCGAGAAACGGTGACATCTTCCAGTGCGGCGCCCATTCGATTGAACGCCTGGCCCAGTTCCCCGATTTCGTCCTTTGAGTGAACCGCGACCGATTCCCTAAAGTTTCCTTCGCCGATACGCTTGGTCGCCACAACAAGCCGCCGTAGCGGGGTGGTCAGGCTTCGCGCGATGAATATTGCAGCCAAGAGCGCTAGGATTGCCGAGACAGCAATGACAGCGTAGATGATCAACTGGATTTTCCGTGTTGAAGCGTCGAAGATCTTCTGGGGCATTGTCGTCAGAACCCACCAGTTCCATCTCTTGACCGGGAGTATGGTGCTAAGACTCGCAACGCCGCTGATCGGGCTCTTGATTGCCATGGCTGCATGGCGCTGTCTTTCGTGAGCATGATGTTCTCTTGGTGCGGCTAGTTCGGAAACCGGTAGTGCGGAACGGTTGATGTACTTGGGGTTCGTATGGGTCATGTAGCTACCCGAGCTATCGAGGAGGTGAATAGAAAACTCGGGGTCCACTTTCAGGCGGTTCATCGCCGCGCTCAATCTAGCGGATGATACGCGAGCCAAGAGGTGCCCTGAATGTTCTTCATAGGCATTGCTAATGGTCGTGGCCATGATGAGGTCGCATGAGGCGAGCCCCTTTTTTCCTTCGCAGGCTAGGTAGCTTTGTACGGATTTATGCGGCAGGCTGTCTGTCTGTTCTACGCGAAGACTCGCTGTGGTTTGGACGGCAATCGCCCCGTGTTTGACGTGGGCGATTGGTCTGTCGTTCTTGTCGGTTACAACCAGTTCCTCGAAGAGGCTGGCTGCTACCAAAAGGACATCCTCTATTTCCCCACGTACGCCCTCCTCACCGCTGGTATCGACAAGACGAAGGCTCTTGCTCTTCGCCATACGAAGCAAGACCGTTTGCCGGCTTTCAATGAGCACGTTTAGCGTGTCGTGTACGCGGGAGGCGTTGTCGGACAACTGGGCGTGTACGCGTTCCTTTAGCTGACTTGTTAGGAGGTAGCTGGACAGGATTGCGATGGCAAGGCTGGACACCATGACCAGACTGCCGATGGTAAGAATTAGTTTGCGGGAGAGATTCATCGCGCCGCCGTGCTATTTCGCCTTGCGGCCCTTGAGCCACGTTTGCATTTGCCGAACCGAATCGTAGTTCTTGTCCGGTACCTCTACGAATCGGTCGATGAAGATCTTCGCGAGGACCTTCTTGCCAGCGGGGCTCTTATGCATATTCAAAAGAGCGGTCTTTAGTCTCTTCTTCAGCGCTTTGTCGATTTTCGGATGAACGACAATTGGGGGCATGCCATAGGCGGGTGATTTGGCGACCACTTTCGTCTTGTTCGTGTAGCGTGGGTTGGTGGCGTTAGCGTATTCCCAGATCAGATGATCGACAGAGGCTCCATCAACTTTGCCTTCAGCCACCTGCTTGATCGATTCGCTATGGTGTCCACTGAAAATGAATTTGCTGAAGAATGAAGCGGGGGTGTGGCCGCGCTTGGCCAGCATATAGGTGGGGACTAATTTCCCGGTATTCGACTTGGGATCGGTGAAGGCGAATACCTTGCCTTTCAAATCTTCCAATTTTCGAATGGGACTGTTTTTCTGAGCGATGACATAGGCGTGGTAAAATGGCTTGCCGTACATGACGGGCGCCGCCAGAATTTCCACGCCCAATTCTTCGTGATTTGTGACATAGGGGCCACTGCAGATCATGGCCACCATGACGTTTTTGTCGCGCAATAAGTCGTCCATTTCTGCATAGCTGCGCCGTTGTACCATCTCAATCGGACGTTTGATTTCCTCGGCGAGGTAGGCGAGCACACGTCGGTAGACGAATATGGTCTGCTTTGGGGAGACCATCGCGGCAACACCGATACGTAGAGGCGGCGTGCGATTCGCGGCAGCCTGAGTAGACGAGAAGAGGACGGCGCAACAGACCACCGCTAAAATCGAGCGTCGCACCATTCTTGCTCCCCTTCGTGTTGTTCGAATGGGTCCAATTTTAGCCCAGTTTCAGGGCCATATCGGGTATTTCTCGCGGCGCGAAAGTATGCCGTTGACCAATACCGCAACAACTACGTGCACAGTGCAAACGGGGACGGAGGAGTCATAAATAGGGGCGTTGCGGGGCTAAATCTCGCGGAATAGCGCGCTCGTGAGCGCATCCAGTGCCCAGTGTAGATGCTCTCGGCGTTCTCGCAGTTTGGCTACGGAAATGCGGTTGCCGTCCCAGATCGGCTCGAGGGCGCGTGCTTGCAGGAAATACGTATTGATCATTCCGCTGAACGTGACGAAGAGGTGTCGAAGTGCCAAAGGCCCGTGCTCGGGAAGCTGCCCCTCTAAGACTTTTGCGGCGGCGTTGAATAGTAACGTAATTCCGGCCAAAACCCCATTTGTACTTCCTGTCCGTACTACGGTGGGTTGTGTGTCGCTGGATAGCGACGATATTGGCCAGGCGGATGCTCGCCTCAGCCGCTGTGCACACAACGTAAGCGGGGCGCAGCAAGTAGGAAATTCAGTACCCGACACTATGCGTTCGATTGAAATCGAAATCGACAACAACGTGATTCAGCGGGTTTTCTCCCCGTATTTGAAAGGCGGCTATACTGAAGATCATGGGATCTATGCGTGGGGCATGCGTAACCTATCCATCGCGAACAACCTGATATCGGGCTGGAGCGACACGGTCTACGGCGGATCATTGAAGCTTCGCAACGGTGAAGAGATCGATGTCGCTAATAATCGACTCTACGAGTCGGGTAAATTGCTCTACGCTTATTCGGCCAGTGTGCCGCAGTACCTGAAACGCGTGGTCATTCGCAACAACCGGCTGACGATTAACCAAGTTCATGGCTGTTATGGGCTCGTCTACTGGCGCAATTTCGCCAGCACGACACTTGTTGAAGAGGATATCCTCGTCGACGGAAATGACTTTGGCAATGGCTGTGTGGTAATCAACAATCCCGCAAACGGCCCAAGCTTTACGATTCAGAATAATTATGCCGCATCATACGCGCTCTTCCCCACGGGCGTCGTCTCCATCAACAATAACTAGCTTCATTCAAGAAATCGGCTCGGGCTAAAAAACGGGTGCTGGCGGGTCCGCCTTCCCCGAATCGATGCCGAGTTTCCGCGCTGCCGATACGTCGTTCGTGATAGACCCCTGTGGTTTCACCGATGACATAATTCTGATGTCCCGCCTTGTCCCATTCGGACCTGTAAATGTCGCCCAGGAGCCCCCGCTACGCCATGGCAGTGACAATGTCCCCGCTACGGTTTCGATCTCCATAGTTCTCATTAGCCATTCGTCCTGGCCGCGAACGTCACGAATAATAGGAATGCGCTTCATTTTGCCATCGGATTCTCCGATAAATAGTCGGCATGGACCAAGGATTGAGGGGTCGGCGACATCGGGGAACTGAAGCGAATCCACCACATAGTTCTTACTTCCGGATTTTCCAACGGCCAGGACAACCCGGTCGGGCAACGGCGTGAACCGGACGTTGGCCAAAATACGGCGTCCGAGCTCATTGTCAACCTGCACCAAAGGACGAGAAGTTCCATCGGGTCGTTCCACGTGCAATTTGTCCTCCATACCGGTTTCGCGAGACAGGTGGACGCGGATTCCACCAACAGTAGAAACAGACGATGATCTTTGGAAATCGGCAGTGTAGCGACCGTCCGTCCTTTCTCCATGTTTGCGCAGCTGTTGTGCAACCTTTGATCCGACCCGCAATGCGAAATGGTTGTGTTTCAACTCCCCGGTAGTTCCATCGACGCGCACGACTGCCCGTGAGGCTTTCACGATGAGGAGTGGGTCTCCGGCTTTCGGTCTTGAAGTTGTCGCCCAAACTTTGGAAGGGTGTCGGCGGACGAAACTATCGAAGCCGGATGTTATGGGATGGATCGCACAAGAGGGGTCGACTGCACCTGTTGATACCGGACGTGGCGCGCGTGAGCGTGCGGCCCGGACCCGGCCCTCAGAGGGGGTGAACATCTTTCCCTGCCAGTTATTGGCATCGCTCTGGCTCGCCTGACCCATCAGGCCGACGATGACGATCGCGATGCTGGAAAATCTACGGCGCACGTTCCACCTCCTAAGTAGTCAACGAACCCAATCAGCAATTGACATGCCAATTCACTCGGCCCACCAATCGTTCAATTATCTGCACTATTACGGGACTAGAAGGTGACCATTAGAATATACAGCGGCTAGTCAATTGGCCGGGACCCTGTAGAAATACCAGATTCCAGCCTGTACGTCGGCTACCCAAATGAAATGACGCACCCGTCGGAACCGATGACACAGAATACTCAATTCGATTCGCTCGTCTCTGCCGCGATATGCGGCCACGACGTGTTGTTAGGGATACGCTGATTGGGCAATCGCCGATGGCGTGCTGTAGACGACCAGGCCTTGATCACGCTTGGTGTCGACATGAGAGAGGAACGCATCAAAAGCGTCTAGGGCAGTCTGACTCGGGGGCCCCTGGCCAGTATTGCTCGCGGTATATTCCGTGATGTGCGTGACGAAACCCCAAGCGGCCACGTTGCCATTCGTGCCTTTTGCCACGGCCTCAATCGCCGCATCGAAATGAACTTGCAGCGCGTCAAATTCTAGTGAAGAGAGTTCCTTCGCTTTACTCCCGCTAGCAAGTGTCCAGTTCGGTCCCGAATGATCCACCATGACGAACGTACCGGACGAATCGTGGTCACATGGGATGCTATTCGTGAAATCGGGTTTCCACGGATAGAGAAAATTATCGGTGGTCTTCCAACTATCACTATTATCGCCCCACTGGTCCGTACAGACCGGGGCCATTTCGTGGCTACCGTCGCTATCCGGTACCAAATTCGACGTGCCGACACGTATGCCCCACGAGTCGAACTTCTGCGCCTGCTCTGTAAAGGCGGTGGTCCGCTCAGCGCCGGTCGCGCTGCCGAGAAAAGCTTGGCATCCAGACGCTGAGCTGATCTTCTTGGGATCGATTCCGCAATTGTCCGTTAAATAGCCATACGTCGGGTCAAGATCATCCACCTTATGGGCGTGAATACCGACCTCGTGCCCTTCGGCCAAGAGCTGTTTGAAGATATGGTTGCTGCCCTGATGCTGACAAAACCCCTTTGCCGGTCCGATGGTAGGCTGCCACGCGATTTTCAACCCGTGCTTGTCGGCGATTCCCTTGATGCCATTGATTATGGCCACCATGTTGTCAGCCTTCGTCCCGTTCAGGTCGCCATCCTTCATGAGCTTTGAATCGTAGGGCAAGCGGTCATCACTGAGGTGCGTGTGGATGACGTAGAATACCTTCAACGTTTCCTTCTGAGGCAGCTGAGCATCCTTACCGAACGGTGGGATCTTGCCATCCGGAATAGGTTTCTTGAAATCAGGCAGGGGGCCTTTGGCATCGCTGAGGCTGCCGGCATCCAGTTCAGCTATTCCGCCATTCGATCCACACCCCGGATTCGAACTTGCAACGAACAGGAGCAGAATGCTTCCCAGAACAATACCAATCGGTATTCTCATCCGCTCCTCGCTAGGCCCTACAAATCAGACCGTGGAAATGTATCGATGACTCAGCGTAGCACGGCGTGGAACTGACTTCCTATTCCGACCGGCTCGACGCAGTTTCTCATCCCATTTCGTGCGGATAGCGACATCCGCTGGCTATTGATTCATTTGAGATGACGACTATGCTCAGGACGTGAATCCCCATTCCTACATCAAGCGGCAGTCGAGAATTCTCATTCGTCGCGCCTTCGAACTCTTTCTCTTATTGCTTATGCTGCTGGTGTCCAGCACATCGTTTGCAAAGCAGCCCCGCCGCTCTGGCTTCACGATGGTACTCGGCTTTGGCGTGGGCTCGATTCAAGTCGCTGGCCTCAACCAATATGGCAAAGAGCGGATCGACTGGGGATTCGAGCCACATGCGATCAGTTTCGGTGGCTTTCTCAACAATGACGTAGCACTTTTGGGGCGCTGGAAATCCACCTATCATTTTACGCCCAATAGCGAAGGAGAATCGGCAAACCGGTTCTTGGGAACCTTCACGCTGAACGCCCAGTGGTGGTTTCGCCCTCGCGTCTTTGTTGGCGCCGGTGTCGGGGTGGCAACCTTCGGCTATGGCTTTGGCAGCGCACCGGATGACCCCGCCTGGTCTGTTGGCGGCGCACTCACCGCCCGCATCGGCTATGCATTCGCGCTTTTCGACCACCACGCGCTGAAACTCTCGTTCGAAATCGTCACCGGCTTTTTCGGCGGCGGGGTGGCCAGCGGTGAAACCCTCAATATTGAATGGCAATACTATTGAAGAATGATGAGTTATTGGCGTTTCAATAGAACACGGTTCCTCATCAGCACCCCTCTCACCCTGCGGCCGACACACCCATAACCCGCTGCGCCGCCACTCCCATTCGCCGTAACAACGAAACAAATTCCCGTGAGCAGTTTGAGAGCTACCGGCTACTAATTAACGGACGCGGTCATCGCGTCACGCAATCGCGAAAGGTAGGCCTCCTATGAAGAAACAATTATTGCTAATCGGAACCATCGCCGTATATGTCGCCGTGCATGTCGCCGGACTGGGCCTTATCGGCTGTGGCGATGTTGGCGGAGCACCCCCTCTTGCTGATGACTCGGCAGTCCCAATTGACGACGCTGATCCGATTGCAGCGGACGCAGGAACGTCGGACCCTCTTGGGGATATCGCGATTTCGGATGCGGTGGCTTTCGTCCCCGCCACCGACATGAATCTTCCCGACACTTTCATCGACGCGCCACCAATCGACTCCTCATCCTTGGCAGCCCTGTCTATCGTGGTGAAGGGGCAGCAGGTCCCCTTGGCTCCCTCCTTCTCACCGGCGCATGAACTCTATGAGGCGACGCTACCGAATGGCGATTGGTTGGGCCCCCAGGGAACCATCGCTGTGACGGCGACTACGGAATCGTCGGGAGCAACACTTGAGATCAACGGCGCGCCGGCTGTATCCGGAAAGGCAACGGCCATTCCATTGAATAGCCAATTGCTCTGGGTCGACGTAAAGGTAACCGCCCCCGGCGGGCAGGTTCAGAGCTACCACCTCACCGCCATAATGGGCCACAACAGTTTACAATCCTACGTCAAGGCCTCTAACACGGGAAAGAACGATGGCTTCGGTACTGCGGTAGCGATTTCTGGAAATACCCTCGTCGTCGGGGTAATAGACGAAGATAGCGCGGCGTCGGGCGTGCATGGTGACCAAGCAGACAATACGATGCAACTGAGCGGTGCCGTCTACGTCTTTGTACGAAACGGTCTGACTTGGTCTCAGCAAGCCTATCTCAAGGCCTCCAACCCAATCCAATGGGGCCGGTTCGGTTGGTCTGTGGCAATCTCGGGAGACACCATCATTGTCGGCGCAGTCGGAGAGAGCAACTCTACCCCGGGCATCAATGGGAACCAGGCCAACAAATTCAAAAAGGATAGTGGTGCTGCCTACGTCTTTGTCCGCAATGGTACCACCTGGTCACAGCAGGCCTACCTCAAGCCATCGACGACAGATGCGAATGACTACTTCGGATCTGCTGTGTCTATCTCCGGAGACACGGTTGCCGTCGCAAGTGTGCACGAAGCGAGCTCGGCTATCGGTATCAACGGTGACCAAACAAATAATTCAAAGAAGAGTGCCGGCGCGGCCTACGTCTTTGTTCGCAAGGGTACGACGTGGTCTCAGCAAGCCTATCTCAAGGCGCCCAGCGTCGATTCAGCTGACGTCTTCGGAGCCGATCTGGCAATCTCCGGAGACACCCTTGTTGTTGGAATGAGCGGCGATGACAGCGCGGCAGTGGGCGTAAACGGAAGCGCTTTCGATAATTCAGCAAAGAACAGTGGCGCTGCCTGTGTGTTCGTTCGCAGCGGCAACAACTGGACCCAACAAGCTTTTCTCAAAGCGTCCGGTACGGAAGCATACGATGGATTTGGCGGCAGCGTCGCCATCTCGGCGAATACGATCGTCGTCGGAGCGGATCGAGAAAGCAGTGATTCCGTTGGCAGTAATGGACAAGAGTCAAACAACTCAAAAGACCTCAGCGGCGCCGCCTATGTCTTTGTACGAAACGGTACCATCTGGTCTCAACAGGCCTTTCTCAAGGCGTCAAATCCCGACGAATTCGATTCCTTTGGCGCATCGGTGTCAATCTCGGGCGACCTCGTCGTTGTTGGAGCCGCACGGGAGGACAGCGCCGCAATTGGAATGAACGGAGACGAAACCGATAATTCATCCGACTACAGTGGGGCTGCCTACGTGTTTGCCCGCACCGGCACGAATTGGTCACAGCAGGCATATATCAAAGCCAGCAATTCCTCTGAATGGGACGCGTTCGGATGGGACGTCGCCGTATCGAACGGCTCGGTTGTTGTAGGGTCACCACGTGAGGATAGCGCCGCAACGGGAATCAACGGGGATCAGCAAGACGACTTCGTTAGCAACAGTGGTGCTGTATACGTCTTTCGCTAGAGCGCCGCAGACCAATACCCGCCAAGCTCACCAAGCGCGGCGTAAATGGGCGCGCCGCGTGGTCCCCAACTTGAGACGCGTTGATGGAACAAACACAAAGCCTGCCTTGCGCACCGCGGCCGCGCTAAATTGTTCCGTGCGCTTGAAGACCGGTCTTCCGCTACCGGCAGGCTGGACGACCTCCACCCCATGCCTTCAAGTTGCTTCGGCGAAAATCGGGCAGCGCTCGGTGCACTTTTCCTAGATTGGCGGCGAACCCAATTGCGGTCCGTGCGTGCAGATTGTAGCGTTATGGCTTGATAGGCGCCTCCCTTCTTCTGGACAACAAGATCGAAAAGGCCTTCGCCCGTTAGTTCATAGATGCCCATCGTCGGCACGCCGCCCTTACCCTTTACCCCACCGATTCTACGAATACTCGGATGAACGGGAGATATGCCTGAATTGGGAATACCACCTTCGATGCCAATCCCCCCCCCGGGCTCAACGAGCAGACGGTGCGTCGGCCCATCTATGGCCTGAACCTCGATATAGGGGTCCCAAGCGGGGTGCTCCGCTTGCGTCGGCACGCCCCCCGTCATGACCACAGGTCGCCCCACGGTGGGGCTCGTCCGGAAAACACCGCCCTTCACCAGGTGGTGCGCGAAAACTGCTTGTGCAATAACTACACCCAGCTGTATCGGGTGTAGTTATTGGACGCAGTCATCGGGTCGAAGACCCTAGATAACTACCTCACCGTCTTGCAGCAAGCTGAAGCGTACGGCAACGGCTACCCTGCATACGTCCGCAAGGAATTTGAGCGCTACCTCGCATGCGGTGATCTGACCCAGGGATTCTCCAGAATCCGTCGCGAGGACTGCAAGTACGAACGCCTTGTCGCATTGGCGTACGTTTCATACTGCTCCTCTTTGCGACGTGTCGTCGATTCTGTCAAACATCTGCCGTCCATTGTCGCAGCAGTTTCCTATTTCGACGCATCTCCGCTGCGCCACCCAACGGTTGGAATTAACCAGCGCGGCAATCACGTTCCCGCATTGTAGAGGCTGTGAAATGTCTCCCCGAGCCATAAGTAGCGCTTTGCGACTGGCGGACTGTTTGGTATGGATGTGTTGGAAGTTGAATCACGGAAACAGGAGCAGCGGTATGGGAGAACTAGAAAGGCTTGGGTATGACGACTGGTTTCGTGGCAATACGGATGACGACAAAGTCGCCACCCACGACATTGCGCGGGTTGTTTCAGTACACAAGGACAGCTGTGTGATCACGAAGGGCCATGGCAACGCATACGCGGAACCGTCGGGTAGTCTCCTCTATGCGGCCGACTCCCCCCTTGACCTGCCCACCACCGGCGACTGGGTCTATGCCGACTTCTATGACGACGACTCCCACGCCATTGTCCATGAGGTGCTCCCTCGAAAGACATTGCTGAAGAGGAAGACTGCGGGCAAGCGCGTTGACTACCAGCTCATTGCCGCCAATATCGATATGGCATTCATCATGCAATCGGTAGATGACAACTTCAACTTAAGAAGGCTGGAACGCTATTTGGTGGTAGTAAATGAGAGCGGCATCACTCCCGTAATACTCCTCAGCAAGATCGACCTCATTTCAGAGAAGGAGATGAGCAGTGTCAAAGAACAGGTGGCACAAATCGCTCTGAAAACAAGAGTGATCGCCTTCAGCAACGAAACTGGGGATAACCTTGAAGAGTTAGGGAACTCCATGAAGCCGGGACAAACGTACTGCCTGCTCGGCTCGTCTGGCGTCGGCAAAACCACCCTATTGAACAGAATCCTCGGCAACGAGCAATTTGATACACAGTCAATTAGCGGGAAGACCAGCAAGGGCAGGCACACCACCACCAGCCGGGAACTCGTACAGCTAGAAAACGGTGCCCTCCTCATTGACACTCCTGGAATGCGGGAACTGGGCACGATGTCGGCCGATTCCGGGCTCGATGACACCTTCACCGAGATTGCCGAACTGGCGCGCCATTGCCAGTTTGGCGACTGTTCCCACACCGCCGAAAAGGGATGCGCAGTCTTGACTGCCGTGGACCAGGACAAGTTGTCCAAGCAGAGGTACGCAAACTTCATGAAGATGAGGGCTGAATCAACTTTCAACCAGATGACCTATTGTGAGAAGAGGAAGAAGGACAAAGCGTTTGGCAAGATGATCAAAGCAACTTTGACCGGTAACCAGAAATACAAAGCATAGCTGCCCAGGCGACCGGCGGATCCTGCTGTACTCCCATGTCATGCAGACACCTTCCGAGAGACTGGGCTGCCTCTCCGAGCGCCGCGGCCACGGCGTCGTCATCAAGGTCTTCATCAATAGAAGACGCCATAGGGCAAGAGGCTGTGCAGATGAGGACTGAGGCGCAAGAGCGTATTGAAACGATGGATGAAGGTGACGTAGGCACATTGGGGATTTCTGATGCCGAGCTTTCGGGCGCGTTTTCTAAGGTGCCCGTCAGATTGAAAATCAAACTTACGACATAGAACGTCGACGCGCTACCCAGCGCGCCCATCGGTGGGTCGACGGTTTGATGCGGTCTAATGGCACTGAACTTGACGATGAAGGCCCAAGGGTTCAACCTTTCCCGTGATATGAACTGGAAAAATCTTCAATGAAGCGTCTTTCCCTCGAGACCTTCGAGAGCCAACTCGCTGCCTTCGATGCCGATGTGCTTGCCACGCCCGCCATTGACGCATTTTGCTCTAGTTCTCAATGGATCCTCCCGGCATCCAAGGCCCTCGCTCCCAACGAAGAACCCTTCATTCTACGTGGGGAACATGGCTGGGCCACCCTACTCTACGGACGCCTACCCGGCGGTGAACGATATCTACAGCCGATGGAGGCCGCTTGGCTACTGGCGTCGCCTCTGGTGGGCCCCAACCCAGGACTACTTGCCGAGCAGTTCGCAGAGGCCCTACAACGACAGATGCCACCATGGGATGTCTTTTTCTTTTCCGGAGTTCCCAAGGACGCTCGATATTCTACCCCCGTGCTTCAAGCACTGAACCAATATTTTGGGCTTCGGGTCGGCCCTGTTACCGAACGGCGCTGGGCTAACTTAAGCGGTGGACTTGGCGCCTATTTGAACCGACGTTCGCGAAATTTTCGCAGAGCGCTCAAGCGGGCCATTGTCAGGGCCGATGAGGCCGGAGTTTCCTTCGAGCCGATGATGCCCGCTACCCAGTCGGACATGGACGCCATATACACACGGATCATTTCCTTGGAGGAACGCAGTTGGAAAGGCCGCGACGAAGTCGGTATTCAATCGGGGCCCATGCACGAGTTTTACCAGCGAATGACCCGAAGACTGGCCGCCGCCAATGCCTTCAAGGGGTTCTTTGCCCGGCACGCGAACAAAGATGTGGCATATATCTTCGGAGGCGTAGTGGGCGAAGTTTACCGCGGACTCCAATGCAGCTTCGACGCCGACTACACCGAACTATCGCTTGGCAATCTCTGCCACTATCAACAGATCTCACAGCTTTGCGAAGAGGGTTTCAGCCGCTACGATATGGGCACCGAGGTGGCCTACAAAGATCGCTGGGCCGATACCCAATTTGAAACGATCGCCCTGTTGGTCACGCCCTAGCTAATCAGCTCCCAGAGGCCCCAAGCCCATTTGAGAAGGGCTCGGGAACTTCGAGCTTCAAAATCGCCCGTTCAGTCATGGGTCCATTAGGGCGAAATGAGCCTTTGGGGCGCTGTACGTCGATTTCAGGCAAACCGTCGCTGGACGGCATCAATAAGACTCCTGGCCATTTTTCAGGGCTGCAATCGAGCTCAGCGAGTACCGCGCTACGCGGTTGCGCGATATCCATGTCCGACAAACTGGATGGATGTCGGACAATACTGCCGGATTGCTCTGCGAGGCTCCGGCGCTTCCCGAGGCCATCCCAGAATATCGCGTAGTTCCAGTCCGTGATTGTCGTCCATTCCGAATGCTTGGAGGGGATCCCAGGTATAAGGCGCGGAATCTTGGTCACTCCAGTTTTCTGTTTTGAGTTGAACAATAGTTCGACGAAGTGGATCGTCGTGTGCGCGCAATATGGAAGACGGGGCCCTACTCTTCAACCGCTAGCCCAGATCTCGTTTGTTCCTATGTTCCGCAACAGGCGTTGGGTGTGCTGACTTGTCAGTACCAGAAAGAGACATCACTCGGGAAAAAATGCCTGCCAAGCGCGACTTGGGTTCCTGCCGCTCGTCCAAATGTAAATCCAACACAATGCAATTGGGGGGCAAAATGCGTGATTCAAGGGCTAGAAAACACTGTATTTTCATGAGCCTACTAGCGGCGGGCCTAATCCTGGGAGCCTGCGGTTTGAACGCCCCAGATCATAGTGATGTCGTCAGCTCGTCTACCCACGCTCTATGTGAAACCACGACCGACTGGAGCTGTGACTGTTTCGATGATTGCCAGGAAACGTACAGCACAGATACCAACCAGCTTTACGACAGAACTTGGTTGAAGGCATGTAAAGCGGGCTGCCAGGTGACCTGCAAGGTGACTATTTGTGACGAAACACCATCTGACACCGGCGGCGGTGGTGCTGTAACGAATTCCGATCCCAATGGCTGGATAAATCACTCCACCGGTGAAGACTGCGACCTCACCGACGAAAATGGTGAAAGCCTCGTTTCCGGATGGGAAATGACGCTGTCACAATGCGACACGGTCGAGGACATGGCGGGAGATATCTACTGGAACGTTATCGCGAAGAATGGCAAATGTACCGAGGAGCAGAAGCAACCAGTACTGATCGCGTTCCACGACTATCGACTCAAATGCGATTGCGGCCGAAAATACGCCACCGATGGAAACAGCTTCCCCGACGCACTCTGCGCCAACATCCAATGCGGCGAAGATGTCCAAGAGGACTTCGACACAGCCAAAGCGCTCGTCAAGAGTGAATTGAATGACGCCAAAGAGAGTATCAGCCAGAAGCTTTATGCCCCCAATTCCGACGACATCAAACTGCTCTTGGGAAATTTCCAGCTTTCTGTGGCTCTGACGAAGATGACCAATGAAGATTGGTTCGATAAGGGAGCGTGGACGAATAAAGTCGCGTATCACCTGTCAGAGTCCGGACTAAGGGCCATCGTTGACATTCCAGCGGCTGCTCATAGCTTCGAAAGCAAAATCATTGAGGGAGACAATCCAATGGTGGGCTACCTCAAGAGCTTCCCCGGATATAAGTGGGGATACGCCGTCGACAAGATCGCTGCATCGATGACCACCAACGGACTCACGACCTGGAACCGCCGTGCTCTGATGCGCGAAACGCTAACGCATTTGGCCCTGGAAGAATGGCTCAACCTGGTTGCGAGTCCTGATCTAACGGAATCGGAGTTTGAGAAAGTCGTCCAATATCTCCGAGACAGTGGTGCTCTAAGCTGTAGTAGTTCGGATTTGATCTGACACTTGCCGTTCAGGCAAGGAAAGGGGTTACCCTGGTTGTATCTAACGCAACCGGAGCCGAAGCTCCAAAAGGGTAACCCCAATGACTAAAGA
>Ga0257122_1000662_pt1 | contig 28870 bp, 30 predicted proteins | sample SI106_120metaG_FD_190146 | JGI IMG/M metagenome (GOLD analysis project Ga0257122, IMG submission 190146) | Marine microbial communities from Saanich Inlet, British Columbia, Canada - SI106_120 | ecosystem: Environmental > Aquatic > Marine > Inlet | place: Canada: British Columbia | collected... | reverse complement strand
AGTTAGTGGTATTAAATCCAGCTGACCGTGCCAGTAAGTGATAAAAATAACAATAGGTGATAACCAATAATGAACTAAAATTTTCTTCCAATATTTTTCAAACTGTTGCACTATAAGCGTCAACAGCAGAATATCCATTACTAGTAATCCCGCCCTAAACCCAAAATCCAGAAAATAACCCAACCCTGTGGCCTTATCGATTAGCCAACCCAGTAATGTTAAAGGCAGCTGCACCAAAAACATAATCGGCCCATAAGGAAATGCAAGAATGTCACCGTCTATGTCAGAATATGTATTCCATGGATTCAAACTAGGATTCTCAATTGCATTGGTCATAAATGGAACAAACCAGTTAGTTTGTATTTCCGGCACAAATAAAGATAATAAAACTATCTTGAAAACCAAGCCAGAGACAAATAATCTATCTTTGACAAGATCGGATAATACTAATCCCAAAGATCTGGATACTTGGTACATACTGCATCTCCTTTAATACCGAGAGATTCAACCTCACGTCTAAAATTTTCAATATAATTAATATCTGTTCTACCTTGCAATTCTGGCGAAACAAAACATAATTTAAATTTTCCATCTATTTGTAGATGTCTTGCATTGCTCAAAGTCAATGGAAAATGCGAAAAGCAATCAACCCAAATCCAATCTACTTTCCCAGAAAGTGACATGGCTGTTTCTATACCTTCAAATTCTGAAACTCTTACTGCGCATCTACTTTCACCAGATGATGATGTTTTAATTAAGAAAGGAAATGACTGGTCAAGAAAAAAATAATCTTGGATGTTGTAATTAGACATTAAATCAATAATTCTATTCTCCAACCCCTCTTCTTTCACATTAAGAATTAATGTTTTATGATTAAAAAACTCAAGCCATTTTTCAAAACCCTCTCCCTTTTCAAAGGGCTCATGATGAATAACTAGATCCTCCCCCCAAGATCGAATATCCACTTCCACTCCATATTTTATTGGTGTGTTTTTAAGTTGTGCAATTGTATTTATACGATGTAAAATTTTACGCATTACCCCTTATCTCCTTTCTCAACTTAACACTAAATTCTAACGTTCGACGAATAAATTTATATTTGGATAATAGTCCGATATTCCAATGAGAATTACCATGCTCTCTATCACTAAATCTAACTGGAAACCTAATCACCTTCTTTTTAGTAAACTTTGCCATATAGTATGCATACAAATCAAGTGAAAAATCAGAAGGAGGATTCTGCCAACCTTCAAAAAACTTTCTATGAAATATTGTAGGCTGTGCATTAATGTCCCACATAGATTTCCTCAAGAAAAGCGTTTCAAAGATAGCCATCCCAATAGTAAATAATACATCCATAGTTGACCTTCCATAGCGCCTTCCTTTTACGAATAGCTCTTCCGGATTCTTACTATAATCAAACTGCTTGATACCAATAAGTACATCAGTAGGGTCTGTTTGCATGTCTGCATGAGTCCACGACAAGACATCACCTTTCGCAACACTCAAACCTGCTAGTATTCCATTTCCATAACCTTGATTACTATCTACACGAACTCTAATAATAAACGGATATTTCAAAACCAGGCTATCCAAGACAATATGTGTATCATCAGTAGATCCATTATCCACTATGATTATTTCTGTATCATTTTTATGATTAACTACGTCTGCACAACGACTGAGTAGCAAAGGCAGGCTTTTCGACTCATTATAACAAGGAATTATTAATGATAAAGTGGTCATAATGTCTTAAAAAATCAGAACTTAGTTAAGTTTTACTTACTGAAATTATATTTCTGTCATTCTCAAGCTTGTATGGATGACTATTCCACTTGTGGAAACAAGATTGCCAATATTCAAACGTTTTAAGGTCGCTTGGAGTCCCCCAACAAATATATCGATCAATCTCAAAATAAACACATTTTAAACCCATCCTTATTGCATCATTAATCGCAGTATCAACATAATACTCACCGTTAACCATTGCTTTTCTGTTTTTCATCCGATTAACACTATCTAAAAAATCACTTGACTTTTTAAAAGTAAATGTGCCTACTACAATTGGATCGTTAGATGGATTTGACAATGGCTTCTTCACAGAAACACCGCGAATAACTCTTGTGCCTTCCTCAACATCAATCCAGCCATACATCTGCGGTGAGCGTACGGCTCCAGGATACCCTCTAGCACCCCAAACAATTACATCAATATCCTCAGAAGACATCATTTTCTCAAAGTCTACTGAACTATAAATCATACCATTATCACATGCAGCTATTGTAATGGGTATACTGGTATCTACCCCATTTAGACCTTCAACACACGTCGTTGCCTGCCCATCGGTTAAATGATCTAGTGTAACAAATTGGGCCGATGTTGAACTTTTTTCTAATATTTTTTGTAATTCTCTATTATTGTCCATCTCATCTCTAATAATAAACCTCTGGTGCTCAGTTATAGGCAAATCATTAAGTGCTTGGACCGCCATTGGCAAAGAGGACACTTGAATAAGGGGCTTGGGTATAGTGTACCCTTCGTTTACAAACCGACTTCCTACGCCCGCCATTGGTAATAGCAGCATACCATCATGCATTGGTGGATCTTCTTCTGCAAGAATTGCACGAAAAGTGTCTGACCAATATTGATACTCTTCAAGATCAGTAGGCGTCCCCCATTGCATAAAATGCTCTAACTCGTAAACTTGAACATTCAAACCATCTTCCATCATTGGCTTATAAGCCATACTGACATAATATTCATTACCAACCATTAACCTCTCATCAATACAACGTTTAAAATAAGTTTGCATCAATTCTCCAGTCTTAAAATAATAAGTACCAGATGATGCAAATTCATCCCTTGGTTGATCCGTATACGGCTGTTTTTCTTGTATATCTAGAGCGAATAATCCATCAGTCTTAACATACGCATAGTAATTACTCCAAAGTGTATGTGGATGAAAGCCTCGATAGCTAGGAATTACACCATCAGCATCAGTATCTATGACGAAATTCTTAAAGTTATTGTAGTCCCAATAACAAGTGAAATCACAATAGTTAACAATAACCGGTTCATTATTATCAATTTCTTTAAGAGACTGCATCACCGCATGAATAGGACCAAGGTTGTGTGGAGATATTGACACTATTACACAAGTAGGGCAAATACATTCTAGTGTCTCTTGCATTTTGTATTGCTTATTGGATAGGTGGCTTTCATTACAAATAAAAACAAACTCATCTTCAATAGAAAACATCTCAACTACATGTTGAATAATTGGCTTATCATCAACCAATATTAAAGGTTTTGGGAGTTGGTATCCTGCATCTTGAAAACGCTGACCAACCCCCGACATAGGAATAATTATTTTCATTTTTTTAAATACAAGTCAAATTCATCAATCTTAAAAGGATAATCAACAAATGTTATAGCCTTTACAATGGGCAATAAAGTTAAAATTAACAGCGGATAATTCTTAATGCTGCTGAGTAATCCGTACAAAATTTTATAGTGTCCTTCTATATTTCTCAGCATCCCAATCAGCTAAAAATGCAAGTTCACTATTATCTAGTAAATGTAAATCATCTGCATTACTTTGTATAATAATGTGCGCCTTCAAAACATCTTCAATATCTCTAGCCTTTCTTAGACTTTCTGCAACAAAGAAAATATTACCATCAAAAATAATAATTTTTGGATATTCAAAAAACTGGTCCTTATACCTATGAACAGAGTCAATATCATTTTCATCTTTAAGCTCTATAGCCTGGAACCCTCCGTAAACTAATTGATCTGGAAAGAACGGCTTACCGGTAATATTAACAATTTGATCAATAAGAATTTTATCATCACTCACATAAGATACAAGCTGCATATCAAATACAGTGTTTACAATGGTAGAAACTTTATTAGTTTTTTTATACTTATCTAATTTTATTTTTAAGTACCCCTCTAATTTATTCACAATATCCTCCTGTATCTCCAATAGATCATTTGTATTGTCTGCACTAACAATAAGTCCGTGATTTTTTAAAAAAACAACGTTTGGAGGGGTATTACTAGTTTCTAAAAATTTATCATATCCACGTTTGAGGTTGATGGCCAATGAAAATCCAGGAGTGTCATAATCAATCAATAAAGTGTTGGGAAATAAGTCATTAACAATATTATCAGCATTATTAGAGCAAAGAACGGCGTTTACAGCTAAAGGATGCGTATGCATTGTATACTTATAAAATAAAGCATGCATAAATACTTCAATAGATGCCTTGCTATCACTTTTAGTGGCTTTGTTGACTCTTTCTGTAATTAATTTTTCTCTAATATTTTTATCAACACCTAATAGAGATTGATCTTCTAAAATTTTAATGATTGATTTATTATCGACAATTGAGTAGCCGCTATCAATCTTCATATCAGATAATAAAAATCCACTCGCTTTAACCAATAAATCGCCATTAATTTTTACAGAGCTATTACCCCCTCCAGCCTGAACAAGATCGAATCTTTGTCCAACGTATCTAGATATTTCTACTAATTCAATAATTTCATGCATTATTAATACCAATACTTTATTAAAAAAATAACTTAGGTTTTATAAACCCAATACTTCAATCCTATAAAATTAATCACAACAGATGCCCCTGTGGCAACTAAAAATGCTATATGCACCAAATTAACACTGTAGTCGAGCACCAGTGAATTTAACACTACATTTATCCCAAGTGAGAATAGATATAAACTATAAAACTTTACCACCTCAACGACAGATTTCTCATGTTTTTCAAAAGTCCAATATTTGTTAGCAGTAAAACTAACTAAGGAACCAGTCAAAAACGATATTCCTTTTGCTAGAGAAAATGATAAAAAATCAATCAATACATAATAGGTGATAAAATCAACAAAAACTGCTCCAATTCCTGATATCGAAAATCTAAAAACCTCCCTACTTACCCCGCTCATTGTGAAGATGTACCAATCAATGTTGATTTAAAATTTTACTATGCATTTGCGCCACATATTGAGATGCTAACAATATCATAAATGGCTCCAAGGGTAGTCTATATCTTAATGATGCAATAAATATCATATGTAACACAGTAAAGTAACCAAACAATAAATATATAGGAATTAAGACCCGTATATATGAAAAATTATAAAAAACCGAAAAGATAAATAAGAAAAATACACCACCATAAGACAATACGGCAATCCATTTATAATAGCCCTTATTAAAAGAGGGTGCATTTGGAAATATATTGTAAAACCTTTTAAATTTAAGATACATTAAGTGAGCCGCTTTTTCTGGATATGTAACCATAAAATAAACAGCACGCTCTTTGAAGGCTTCGTTTATTTCTAATTCACTATATTGTGAATGGCTAAGCTGCTTAGTGAAATCCAACTCCCAATCAACACGCTGATCATTGCCACCAGTTTTATTATTTAAATTATTACCTAGATAAAGATTTTTTGCGCCAGTTGTTGTAAATGGAACAAATGCATCAAAAACAATGTAGTTCCTTACCCACCAAGGCGCTATAAAGAGGGAAAGTAAAATTATAGATGCAAGAAAAATGCCTGCTGCCCTCTTAATATTAAAATCATTAAATAAATAAAATATTGTCAAAATTATGGCTGGTGAAAATGACAATGTAGCCTTTGAATAAATCGATAAAGTAAATAAAAAAATAGTTAATATAAAATATTTGTCTAATTTAAAGCCATGATTACGCCATAGATATAAATAATAAAATGAGGCAATTAACAATGTAATAAATATATTTTCACTCAAAAGCAATCCTTGATAAAATACAAAGAATGGATAAAATAGCATAGTAAAAAGGGCGATATTGGCTGCCTTTTTATTATTAAAAATAATGAACAAGATCTTGCTAATCAATAATGCCTGAATAATCAATAACAATGACTGAAACACTCTGACAGAATAAATAAGGCCAATCTCATTTTGTGTTATGTCATAAAACAATGAATAAACTATGGCTGTCAATGGCATCTCCCACGCTCTACTTGAGCCAAAGGTCCAAAATTCACCAGTTTTAGATAGCGTGATCGCTTCACCTATAAACCTTTCCTCGTCACCAAAAGTCACGCCAACCGGGAAATATAAGAAATTAACGCATTGATAGAATACAAATGCAAGTACACATAAATATGTAGTATTTCTATTGTAAATACTTATCATGCGGCTATTTTTTAGAGAGAATATCATAACTCTCTCTGTGTTGTTTAACCATTGTATCTAGAATAAAGGCGCTAAACAGCGATAACACAGATATAAGCATCAAACCTGTTGATAGAATTGCAGACGGCACTTTGTTAATATACCCAGTTTGAACAAACTCCACGACAACTGGTGTGCCGATAACCATAGATAAAAAGAAGAAGAATAATGACATTACACCAAAAAAGTAAAGTGGCTTATAATCTTTAAAAACCCAAAAAATGGTTTTTATCACCCTGATACCATCGCTTATTGTATTTAACTTAGAATAACTCCCTTCAGGTCTATCTTTATATGATATTGGAACTTCTATTATTCTGTACTTTTTATCTAGGGCATGTAGAGTCATCTCTGTTTCAACCTCAAAACCATCGCTATTAATTGAAATCAGCTTTACAAATTCCTTATTAAATACTCTAAGTCCACTCATAATGTCCTTAAGGTCAGATCTGAATAAAAAATTAATTAGAGTCTTTACCAAATTATTTCCAAACCCATGAAGATTTCTTTTATTTTCAGCCTGATAAAACCCAGCACTATGTCTATCTCCAACGACCATATCAGCATACCCCTCAATAACTGGCTGCAACAATTGATCAATGCAATCAACAGGGTAGGTATCATCTCCATCAACCATGACATATATATCTGCATCGACCTGTTTAAACATTGCTCTAACCACGCTACCCTTCCCTTGTCTAAACTCTTTTTTAACAATGGCATCGTGCTTATTAGACACTGCAACTGTATCATCTGTCGAGTTGTTATCAAAGACATAAATATCAGCCTTTGGGAGCGCCCCTCTAAAGTCATCAATTACCTTGCCGATAGTTAATTCTTCGTTAAAGCAAGGAATTAATATTGCTATTTTTAAACTTGAACTCATTATTTTGTTTTAACCTTATGTAAATTCTCTTTATGCAATTCTATTAATTGATTTTTTGAAATCTTGCCAGAATTATTAAGTGGAAAATCATCTATAAAGACAATCTCTTGTGGCAACTGATACTGCGGCATAATTTTTCTTAACTCATTATATATACTATCTTTATCTTTCACCTTGGATGCAATATAAGCAACTAGTATATTCTCTTTTATTTCATCAAAAATTGCAATTGTGGCACATTCATCAACAAGAGGTATGGACGAAATATAAGAATCAATGTCGGACAAATTGACTCTATAACCAGAAACCTTAATAGTATCGTCCATTCGGCCAGTGATATACAAATCGTCTACTTGATCTTTGAAGCCGATATCCCCAGTTTTATAATATAACTTACTGCCAATTTCAATTAATACTTCAGATGTCTTATCCACATCATTAATATATGAATGCATTAATTGAACGCCGCCAATATACACCTCTCCTTTTATTATTGCTGGTAATTCTTGCATATTATGATCCAAAATAATAGTGTGGCAATTAGAGATGTCTCGACCAACTGAAACTACTTTATCGACAACATCACTATCAAATGTTAATTTCTTTACCGTACAGTAGACAGTTGCCTCTGTTGGTCCATAGAGGTTAAAAATATCAACATAACCAAGATCCTTTTGAAGTGTGGCATACAAACCATATGAAAATCTAGCGCCACCTAATAACAATCTCTTTAAACTGGAATAATCTACCCTACTAGATATATTGCTATTTAATAAAAGAGTTATGTTGTTAGGCACAGTAGCCATCGTAGTAATGCCTAGACCTTCAATCTCAGATGCCAGTTTAAATATATTATTATTAAATTTAGATATAAAGAAATTAGGATTACAAGTGATAAGAATAGCAATATCAAGCATAGACAAGTCGAATGTAAAGTCTGCTGTATTTAAAATCCTATCAGATCTACCTATATCAGAAAAATAATCAGCTACCCAATTTAAAAAATTAGTGTACGCTTTTCTTTGAATGATCACACCTTTTGGCAGCCCTGTTGACCCTGAGGTAAATACAATATAAAGAGGGGCATTCTCTGACTTATGAAATGAGTCTAACTGCACATCATTACCACCCTGATTGAAAATTTTATCAACTAGATGCACATCTAGCAATAAATTAAACAAAGATGCCTGCTTGATTTGCTCTATTCTTTCAAGAGGATAATCAGGTTTCAAAGGAATGTACGTAATGCCTACATCCATACAAGCTAACATGGTCAATACGTATCTATAGTCTTTTTCCAGGCATATAGCTACCAATGAATCGCTTTTTAGATGGGTAATTAAATAGCGCCTAATAAGGTGAAACTCATAGCTAGCCTGATCTGCGCTAATTAACTTGTGATCGTCATCATGTAATTTTGAACACGACAAATATGATTTAATAAATGAATTAATTGTTTTCATTAAATACTTTTATATTCGCAAACGACAAAAATTATCGCAATTTATTTTGAATTGTATGGACAAAATCTCCAACATTTTGAAGCTCAGCAATCTCTCCTAATGCGAGCCTAATGTCGAATAATTTTTCGGCACTAACTACTAAATTAATATGATTTAACGAGTCCCAAGTATTGATGTCTTCAGCGGTTGTGTTCAAGTTAATCATAATTGCGTCATCTTCGAAAACTTCTTGGAAAATAATTTGTAATTGGTTGAGAATTTCGTCGTCTTGCATACAAAGCCTTGAATAAAAAATAATAAAAATAATAACCAGAATGCTTGCATTATCAACTTTATTAAAAACATTATAATAAACGATTGCTCACACTTTTAACAAATTACCATATATAAAAAATATTCTTAAATGTTATTTAATTCATACATCTTTATCTTTGCATTTGTTCCTATTGTATTTGCAGGATATTTCTACCTAAATAAGTTAAAACTATTAACAGGATCAAAATTATGGTTAATTGCCAGTTCATTATTTTTTTATGCGTATTGGACTTTAGAATATTTACCACTCATCTTAGGGTCGATTACAATTAACTTTTTTGTATCACGTTTAGTTTCTAATCAAGAAAAATCAGTTAAACATAGAAAAATATGGCTGATATCTGGCATTGTATTGAATATATTGCTACTGTGTTTTTACAAATACATGGATTTTTTTATTACTAATATCAACTTCATAACAGATGCAAATATACACTTGTTACAGATTGCCTTACCACTTGCCATTAGTTTTTTCACCCTTCAACAAGTTGCGTTTTTAATTGATAGTTACGAAGGATTAACAAATGAGAGAAAATTCATAGATTACACGCTCTTTGTAGTATTTTTTCCACAGCTGATTGCCGGTCCTATCGTCCACCATAAGGAAATGATTCCTCAGTTTCAAAAATTAAGAAACAAATTTATTCATTATGAAAACATTAAATTAGGTCTATTCATCTTTTCAATTGGTTTGTTCAAAAAAGTGATTTTGGCTGACAACCTTGCAATCTATGCCAATCCAGGATTCACATCTCCAGATGCACTTACATTATTTTCTGCATGGCAAACAAGTTTAAGCTATTCATTTCAATTATATTTCGACTTTTCCGGGTATGCAGATATGGCAATAGGAGTAGCATTACTATTCAATATTAAACTTCCAATTAATTTTAACTCTCCCTTTCAATCAACCAATATTATTGATTTCTGGAGTAAATGGCATATCACACTAACAAAATTTATTACCAGTTATATATATATCCCTATTGTTCGGTCTTTTAGTTCGTTTAGTTTTCATAAAGCAATGCTTGCAACCTTTGCATCTATTTTTATAGCTGGAGTTTGGCATGGTGCTGGATGGACGTTTGTTACATATGGTGCATTGCATGGTGTAGCATTGATTGTCAATCATTACTGGAGAAAAACCAAAATACAACTCAACAAATATGTTGCATGGCTACTATTCTTTATGTTTATAAATATTGCATTTATTATATTTAGATCCAATACTCTTGAAGATGCCTTTTCCATTATCTTTGCACTGATAAATTTTACTAACATTGGATCTGTAAATTTAGCTGCATTTGCACTGATAACTGCAAGCTTATTAATAACTACTTTACTAAAAAATACAAGTAGTTATTTAAACGATAACATTAAAACATCTCGAATATCATTATTATTTTCTATAATAATATTTTTCCTAAGCATCATACTTTTGTCACAACCTACTGAATTTATTTACTTCCAATTTTAATAAAATGAAAACAAAAACATGGGTTGTGCTATTCCCCATAATTTCACTATCACTCTTAATCTTGGTAATTGGATTCAATTATGTAGTTGACCCATATGGATTTAACAATAAATTTCGCATTCATCATATCAATGCAAATAAAACACAAACAGACTCACAAAGTAGAAAATTCAAGCTCGGGCTTATTGAAGATAGAAAAATTGAAGGCATATTTCTTGGTAGTTCAGAGATGACATTTTTAGGAAATACCGACTATATGCAGAAAATGACAGGAATCAAATACTTTAATTTTGCGTTTAATGAGCAAGAAATATATGAATCTTATAAATATTTAGAATACATACTTAAAAATAATAAAGTCAAGCAAGTAGTTTTTGGTATGCACCCACTAAAATTTAACAAGGATGGTATTAATTATAGGCAAGATAAGCCTAACAATATTTTAGGAGAGAAGTTCAATATTAAATACTATATTTCTCACACTATGTTGATAGACTCACTTAAAACACTCTACAAAAATATCAATAACTATCCACAAATATATAATTCAAGTGGGTGGAAAATTGTTGATCGGGCACAATATTATAAAATAGAAAAATCTAATATTAAAGAATGGACAAAAATGAAAGTAGGGGAATCTCCTCATTCCTTTGATGCTTCTTCTAAAAATTTCTCGCTCGATACAGAAAAAATAAGATACCTATATCAAATAATAGATTTGTGCAAAAAGAATAATATTAATCTAAAACTCTTATTTACTCCTATGTATTACAAGCATTTTACGATGATGCATAGCAATATAGATGCTGATTTTTCAAATTTGAAACGACTAATAGTGCAAGCACACCCATTCTATGACTTTATGCAAATAAACAAAGTAAACTTAGATTACATGAATTTTATTGATAGTGTTAGTCACCCTAACAAAAAAATATCGTACTTATTAATCGATGCCCTTAACGTGCCGAATACGGATAAAAAATTTGGAGAATTAATCAATTCAAATAACATTGAGATTCACATAAAACAAGTTAATGACTCAATCCATCGTCTCGACCAATAATCCTGGTTTTAATGTCATTTGGTACAGATAAAATCCATTCTCACCTGAGGATACTGGGTAATTATTATAAGGAAAATAGATGTTAGTGTGATTTTCCACTACAGAAACTATATCATAATTATCCAAAAATTCCTTAGTAAAGACAGTCACCTCTCCCGATAAATACGTATTAATATCCCTCCACTGAGATACTAGCAAACCTTTGTTAGGAAGAACATCGGAAAATACATCTCTATTAAATGAATTGACATCAATATTGTAAACATTTTTATCAGGAAAGGAGATCAATGGCGACAATGTAAAGCTATATGTGAAGATATTTTTAACATCATAACTTTTAATCAATTCAAAATCAAAATTACTAGATTTGCTTTGAATTAAGGATATATTACTTTGTACTGATAATCCTGACATAACCATAACAACTACTACAATTAAATTCTTTGCTAACTTAATTGGCTTTAATATGAAAAACAATAATAGTGCAACAATAGGCGTCCACATCAACATATGTCGAGTTTGATCCATTACAATCTTTTCCATAGAGTGGAGAAACATCCATTCAAATGTCAAAAGAAATATAAATAGTATCAAATAAAATTCTGTCTTTTGATTTTTTTTATAAAAGAATAAAATAATAGAAACAATAAAAATTATTCCAACAAATAAAATCGTAAAATTAATATCTGTAACTAAACCTACGATAGACGAGGCCACTGAAGTAACAAATTGCTCTGGAAAATACATCAAACTTTGCAAGCTAAAATCATCTGGAGGATTAACACCCCTCAATCCATTTAAAGGCTTAAGAAAGACAACTGAAATTGGAATTGCTATCACTAAAAATAAAGCAAAACCCTTATAGAAAAGCTGAATAATATTAGCTATGCTCTGCAGTTTGTTTTTAATCAAATACACAGCAAAATACAATGGTAAAGATAATAATATTAGATAGTTAAATAGAAACAACACTCCGTGTAACAAATAAAAATTCGTAGGATTTATTCGCCCTCTCAGATGATGTACAAACCATATGAGAGACAAAATGAAAGTTGTAACCGTTACTGAATATGGGCTAGCATGATGTGCATACAATACAGAATTATATGAGAACGCTAAAATTGCTATAGGAAATAACATTTGTACTGAAAAAACCCTGCCATTAACAATGAACAATAAATAGAGCAATAATGGCAAACTAAGACTTGAGAAAAAAGCAGAAAAATATCTAGATTTTCGTACTTTTTCTGAGTAACTATCATCTTCATTAATAACTACTGGATAAAATAAATACTGGCCAATTGGGTAGGTCCATGTATGACCTAGGTATACTGGATACCAAAAACTATCAAGCAGCCCTTCTTTTAACCCTTGGGAGCTTACTTTAATATTTGCCTTTAAAATGCCATCATCATATTTAACGACCTGCCTATCATCACTAAATAGAGAATGGTGTAATGCCACTACACCGACATCGTCATACTCTGTATAAACTTCTTCAATATTATAAAATCTAAGAAAAATCCCTGCCAGAATGATCAGAAACAGTGAACTAAATATTAGAGATCTACTTGTGTTCATTAATCATAAAGCTACTTTTTAAGAAATCATAATACTGATCAACATGCTGATCAATAGAGTAGTTGTCTGATAATGCTAATGACATGTTTGAAAAATTTCTATATAGATCATCGTTGTTATATAAATTTCTAATTGATGCTATCCAGCTAGTTTCATCATCAACAAGAAATCCGTTTACACCATCTTGAATAACAACATTGTTTTCACCAATACTACTCGCAATTACTGGCAATCCAGCAGACATATATTGAATTATCTTGAATGATGATTTACCTTTTGAAAAATCATCATTATCTAGAGGCATAATTCCAATATGTGACTTAGCCAATATCTCTGACTCTATTTTACTTGACCAATCATAAAATACCATGTTAACACCATCAATAGAATATTTTTTTAAGTCCTTAGAAGCTACAATTACCAACTGATAATCCAATAGAGTGGCCATTTTTTTAAAAAGAGCGGCATGCGACTGAATGTATTTATAAGTAATTTTCGTCCCTATCCAAACTAAACTAAACTTTTCAAATTTTTTATATTGATTACTACCACTATATAATGAAGTATCTAAAGCAGTAGGAATTTTAACAATGTTGGTGTTTAATTTACTAACCTTATTAAATAGAAAATCATTAGCTACAATCACACCATCAGCATTGGTCACTAGTTGATCAAATTTATTCTTTAATAAAGTAGTATTTTTATAATTATCCCAAACATTGTCATCGATATTTAAGACATACTGCCTCTTCCTAAGTAGAAATGATTCTATAAAATAGGGTATATATGGAAATACCTCATACTCTATAACAAGGAATCTAGCACTATTTAGCAAAACAAAAAAACGTTTAATATATGATATAAATACCCGATAAATACTACGTTTACCTTGATATAAAGAATCAATATAATGGGTACTGAAAAAACTGTCTATCTCTAAATTGACATCTCTTTGCATGAAGCGATTCAAGTATAAAAAATATCTATATCTACTAGAGGCCCCTTTTGAAGTGTATTTTGTTAAAAATGTGATATTCATTTTTTAGCTTTACATAATTCAAAGTAAATCTCATATACAGGAACAATATAAACCAAATTTTCTTCAAAAAACTCCTTGGTATAGCGTGATATATTTACAATAAAACCAATTATTTTTTTAAAAATATATCTTCCAGGAAAAGGAGATGTAAAGCCCAACTTTATCTCTTTTATATCAAACAAATCTTTGGAATAAAATGTTGGCACTTTCCTTTTAAAAAGTTGTTGCTCTTTATCAAAGTAACTAAAAGTGTAAAGCCCAAAAAATGTTTTATGAGTTGGATCTGAATAATAATAAGGGTTAGAAAAATGCGGCACAGTGCCAATAATAAGCCCGCCCTCTTTTAATACTCTGTGCATCTCTTGAAACAGAAAGTGCAGATCCTCGACATGCTCAAGAAAATGATATGAGTGCACCTCATCTATAGAGTTGTCATTAAACGGTAGCCCCTTACTCACATCAGCAACGACATCAATACCATCTAAATCTTCAATATCAACGGTAATTGCACCCTTTATTTTTGGTGTGGATCCACAACCAATCTCAATAACTAACTTCTTAGAGCTACTAATTTTTTCCTCGACATTTGCTTTGAAAATTACTGCCACACTACCTCCAACGCGTAATTAATAAATATTTACACAACTTTATTAGATATATTCCAAAAGCTTTATACATTAACTCCCCATTGTCAACTTTAATCAACATCTCTTCAGTATAAGACCTGAATATATTCATGGAGGCCAATCCACCAGTGTTAAAAAACGCGGTTAATTTAGGCGAGTAGATTGGTTTAATATTGTAAACATTAAACGCTCTATACATAAAGTCATAATCACTCAATACTTTATAATGTAGTTTATACACCCCTATCTTTTGATAAACAGACTTAGGGACAAACATTGATGGATGTGCGCCAAAAGCGCCAATTTTTAAAGACTTAGGTCTCCATCCAGCAATAGTTTTTCCATTGTGAAACATATCTCCAAAAAAAATATTAGATTCTAAATTTACATCTTTAAACGATTCAATTACATCTTTAAAAATATCCGGATAATAATAATCATCTGCATTAATCATACCAATAATGTCACCGGTAGCTAATTCTATACCTTTATTCATTGCGTGATAAAGTCCGTAGTCACTTTCACTTACAACAATATCAATCTTACCTTTGTATTTGCTAATTATTTCTAACGTTCCATCTGTAGATCCACCATCTATAATAATATATTGAAATTGACTATAAGGCTGACTAATAACAGATTTAATTGTTCTTTCTATTGTCTTTTCAGCATCTAGAACAATTGTTATAATAGAAATTTTTAATTTATCTTTTTTCATAAGTCATTAAAAATCTTATTGTATTTTTTCAATGACTTATATCCAATAGGTCCAATATTTTGTTTATATTTACTAGCATATTTATCTAAACTTTTTAATTTTATTAAAACATCATCAGCGCTTTTAAAACAGTATTTTTTATCAACTGGGTTAGTTGGAATATCGCTATCATATTTAAATACCAACAATCCAAGTCGCTGACAAATGTGAATCATTGAGCTAGTATGACCAAGCATAAAAAAAGATTCTCTATAATCAATGTTATTTAAAATATATTTATCATTTATATCATAATTAGAAATATTGTTTGATGGGTGGAACCTTAAGTTGAATTTAATATTTAACTGATCAGAGATTTTATAAGCAATATCTAATAACTCTTTATTTTCTCCCTTAAATACATCCCAATCAAAAAAAACTGTAAAAAACTTATCACCTTTACGAGAAGGTTTATATGGTTTTATAGCTGGATTACCACAAACTATGACACTGCAATCTGGATTATACCTCTCGATTAACGCCTTATTGTTATTTCCCCATGTTAAAAAATAATCACTAACAACATTTTTGTATGAAACAGAACTAATATTATAAGTCCCTGCATAATCAACAAAAAGTCCATGCTGCAATGTTACTGTCTCTTTATTAAGCATTCTACAATACTGCACAATAAGATTGTCTACAGGCTGCATATCTGCAAATACAACTATTTTTTTACATTTACCCACCTTTAAATGATGAAGAATTTTTGTGTAAAATAAAAAACTAGAAAACAAATATAGTTTCTCAATTAGCTTTTGTGTATTAAGCTCACTAAATAAACATCTATATTTGATAAAATTGTCAAGAAAGTGTAAGTCGAAGCCATATACAACTTTACTTTCAATAATTTTTTTATCTAAGGTGCACTCGTTTACTATAGAATCAAACAATTCATCATAATCAAATCTATGCATAGATTTGTAAAAAATATACTCAAATCCATCGTTATTGATAGGAGAGGTTATAGTCAAATCATACTTCTTGAATAAAAGTAAAAATAGTGAATGCGCAAATAGTAAATATTTTCTTAGAACTCCTCGACTTGATAATGCGTACGTATGAAGGTCAACAACCTTATTAATATCTATATCAATATTCACTTTAACAGTTTTTTTTAAAAAATAACATATCAGTTTTTTTAGTTTAAATTCAACTCGATATACATAGAATTTTATTGATTAAACATTGCTTATTAAATAATAATAGTATAAATATTAGCTAGTTTAAGGGGGAAATTATCACTCTCTTACAAAAAACATATTATAAGGCTGCTTATTTTTAACACACTCTTTGTTAAGATATTTCTCTCCTTTTAGTAAAGAAAAGCCACACTCATTCAAGATGTTTACAACCTCTAGATCTAACTCCAATCTAGGATTTATTTCAATGCATATTGTCTTTAAGTTATTATTAGACAGCAATTTTATAGCGCCATTGATTATTCTATGCTCTGCACCATCTACATCAATTTTTATATGATTTGGAGCGTCAACATTTAATTTATCAATAATATAATCAAGACTAAGGCCTAATAACCCTTGTTTAAATACAGGTTTGAATTGTTTATGCTCTTGATCAATGTCATTATGAAAATTATGTAGCGCCGCACCTTCAGATATTGAGCTCAAATTTAAATGAGATACAATATTAACATCATTAATTGCAATATTTAAAGCAACAATCTCTTCCTCTAATCCATTTAGATTTATATTTTTATTTAAGTAAGAATAATTAGATGACTCAGCCTCAAATGCATACACTTTTACATGTTTTTTACTTGCTGCATATAATGAAAAAACTCCAATATTAGCTCCAATATCATAAAAAACTTCCCCCTTCTTAAAAAAATTATTTATCCACTCTATTGTATCTGGCTCTTTTGTAATTAAAGTTGAAGCTCTATAATATAGGCCTTTGTGACTTATATCAAAGATAATACCTTCATTTTCTAGGGTCAAACTTAAGTTTTTTTCAATACTCTCCTTTAAGAATAATGTTCCTTTTTTTCCATATATAATTTCAAAAAAAATAATAATTTTGGCAATTAATAATGTCATTATATCAATAATTTTTTTTATTAGACTTAATAGTATTCTATACATAAAAAATTATCAGCCTGTAATAATATTAAACGGCTTCTTTCCGTCTAAAATTCTTTTAGCATTTTTAGCTGCCTTCTCCCTCATTTCTTTATATGCATTTTTACTATAGTATGATACGTGGGGATTTATAATCAATTTACCATCTATCCAGTCCTTTCTCTCCCTCCATTCATTGATTAAATTACAATCATTAGGTGGCTCATGAGGCAATACATCAAACGCCAATCCAAATATTTTCCCTGTTTTTAATGGCTGAATGAAATCATCTAAATTATCCACTATTTCGCCACGTGCAGTATTAACAAAGATAGCCCCATCCTTCATTTTATTAATAAAATTTATATCAACCATTCCTTTTGTTTCTTTAGTAAGAGGTGTATTAATAGACACAATATCGGACACAGAAAGCAATTCATCCAAGGACTCCACTCGACCCGAATCTAACATTTTTTCATAGCCCCGCTCTTTATACGGATCAAAAAATAAAATTTTGAAGCCGATTGCTTTTAATTTTCTCAAAATACTGCCACCGATCCTCCCTGCGCCAACCACTCCAACTGTCATTTGACTGGATCTTTTTAAAGGGATTATTGTATTCTCTTGCCATAAGTTATTTTCATAATTACGGCAGTTGACATCGTATCGTGAGATTCCACGAGTAACATTTAAAATCATTCCAACTGCAGTGTCGCTAACCTCATCGGTACCATAGTCAGGAGTATTACAAAAAACTATCTTTTTTTCTCTTAAGACCCTAAGATCAATAACATCATAGCCAACTCCGTAACGCACAACCGCCTTTAAATTAGGAAATTGATCAATATAGTCACTATCGATACGCTCATGCCAAACCAACAGAACTTCTATATCTTTATTAGACGAAGTGCTAAGATTAGATCCTAATATCTCTTTTTCAATGTAGGGGTCTTTTATATAATCCGTAATATAAACTTTACTCATTTATTCATCTCTATATCAAAATATGTCTTAATATCGATATAAGACTTCTTTAGCATTTCACAATCTACAAGATGGACTATGTACTTCATTCCCATACTTATAAAATTTGAAATACTCTCCTCTGAAGTTGTTATTGTGCCAGCATACTTTCCCGCCTTGTTTATTTTAAATACTAAGTCTTTCAAATAATTTGTAACCCTTATATCTTCAATTTCTCCAGGAATACCTAATGCTTTAGATAAATCAAATAATCCAATAAATACAATATCTAAAGCTTCAATTGATAGAATATTATCAATTTCGTCTATCGCTTCCCTTCCTTCTACATTTATAGCAATTAAAGTATTAGCATTAGAAATCTCAGTCATCTTTGTTGAATTTTTAATTGAATAGTCACCAGCTCTTGTAAATGGGGAAAACCCTCTTTTCCCAATGGGAAAATATTTCGACAGGTTGACTATTTTTTCAACATCAGCTTTAGTATTAACATTTGGAATTTGAACACAATGAACGCCAATATCTAACGCTTTAAGAATATCGGTCTCACTAATCCCTCCCACACGCATAACTGGAGATACCCTTCTAGATTCACAAGTTATAACCATATTTTGAGCAGTTTCAAAAGACGTGGGTGCATGCTCTGAGTCAATAATAATAAAATCTAGATTGGCACTTGCGATGATATCGATAACAATTGTAGAGGGTATTATTGACCACGTTCCTAAAACTACCTTGCCGCTTTCAAGCTTCTCTTTAAGAAAGTTTTTACGCAACATTCGATCTCTCCCAGGGGATTGTAGTTTCTGTATATCCGTGCTTCTTTAACCAGTATTCTAAAACGACAGCTTGCCACTCTGAATCTATATCAAAACCAAAATCAGTTTCTATTGCCTTGGATTTTTTTCCTTGCCATTTAAAAGGTAATTGACCATTATCCATATCATCGAAACACACAGGTTTCATTACCTGAATCGATAAATCACAAAAATACGTAGAGCCTTGAGAATCTCTAATTGACGAAACATTGTCAATATATTTCAAATCAATAAAAGGCGTAATCTCCCCACTACTCTCAACCTTTCTTGCGCGAGCAGGAGAAAACATATCATATTTTGCAACTGAAAAACATGAATCATACTCTACGTCGGAACTTGTAAAATCAATTGCCTCTTTTAACAAGTTAACATTTATTGCAGGATTATTTGCAAACAACAAAGAGATTGTATCTATTTCCACATCATCTCCTAAATCATCTTGAATAAAATTATAAGCATGCATTAATACGTCTTCAGTTAACGATTCTGGGGTGGCCAACTCTTGTGGTCTTGAAATGTGTATTGCGCCATATGCCAAACCTATATCTGCAATTTCATATGAATCAGTTGATACGTAAATCTTATCAAGATACGCATATTTAGCAGCAATAAATGCATATTCTACTGACGGTCTTCCGAGTATTTTTCTAATATTCTTCCCTGGAACCCCGGTACTTGTTTTCTTTCCTATTATCAATGCAATATTCACACTATCTCCATTTTAATATTCATATATCGGATAATTACCGTCATCATGGCCATACCCCCAGTTGGCAAAATAACATACCACTCTACAATCTCTTACCGTATTAAGATGCTCTACTGAATCATCAACAAACACAGCTTTTAATTCATTTTTTGCATCCATAATGCTTTTAATTATCTCCCCTTTGCTTCCTGCCTTTCTAACATCATCATTTGCATAAATGCCTTCAACATTAATTTTGTAAAATTCTAAAATTTTAGAAACAGATTGTAAATTTTTAGTTGTAATTATGATGATATCTGAATTCTCATATCCAACTAGAGTTTTTCCAAAATCTGTTAATGGATTCATTTTGATCCATAATGGGAAATTTTTTTTTTGACATAAGAGTCTTGTAAAAAAGAATTTCTCTTCAAACGATTCACCTTCAGTTATTGTTGTTGCTTTGATAGACTGATAAAAAAGACTCTCTATATCATCTTTACACTCTGTATTTGAAAATGAGTATTCAATTGCCCTATGAAGATTCATATATTCCCGAGCAGGCCTAACTAAGCCACGAAACTTGTAAAAAATATCTTTGTAACAACTATTGTTAACAACATTAGAGGCCGAATAGCCATAATATGTTTCGCAAGATACCACATAACATTCCTCTATTGAATCAACAATGACGCCATCAAAATCAAGAAAGATCATCTAACTTCATCATCTTTTGTGCGAGGTCTAGTACGCGAGCACTATAACCCCACTCATTGTCATACCAAAGGACTATTTTTACAAGGTTGTCTTTAACAGTTAGCCATTGCATATCTATTATTGCACTCACCTCTTCTTTTTCATAATCTAACGAAATAAGAGACTCCGTGTTAATTCTGACATAATGGCTATTGTCGCACTTACTCTCTAAAAATATTTTCAGTTCACGCTTATCTACACTTCTATTTAAGTTTAGAGTGATATCAGATGATGCTACTATATCTGTTGGTATTCGATAAGACAGGGACATCACCTTACCTTTTAAATTTGGGAGAATCTTTTCAACTGCATGCATTGCCGTAGTGTCTTTAGGAATAAGGCTGTCACTACTTGCCCTTCCAAGAGCGTAGTCCGTCCATACTACACCTGGATTCTTTTGTGAAATAGCTGGACCATCAACTAAATTTTGATAAGATAGCCATGGATGCATAGTGGTTAAGGACCCACTAGAAATACCATATTCATCATCAAGCCAGTTCATTATATGAGCAATCGCATTTGCATCGCAAATGCTATTTGAAACAACTCTATGTTCATTTAGAAGAGAGTTATCATTCACACCCATAACAACCTCATTATCAGTAGCATCATTTGAATGGGTTACAATAACTTTCCCAATTATTTTCTTATCAGTGATTTCTTTAGCACTTTGCACATTAGAGCCAACTCCAGATGAATCAATTAGTATATCTATATCATATCTCTCCCAAGGCACACTACGCAAATTGTCATAAGATGTACACACTACTTTATGCCCATCTATAACAATGCCATCATCATAACTACCTACTTTACTAGGAAATTTTCCATAAGTTGAGTCATACTTCAATAAATATGCTAAATTATCTATGTGCGGATTAATGTCATTAATTAACACTAGGTTAAAATAATTATACTGTTGATTTATTTTGACAATAGCTCTTCCGATTCTACCAAAACCATTAATTGCTATTCTTTTTCTTTTTCTTTTTAATGCGAACATGTAGTGTAAAAACCAATAATAATTATTTAATGCAATACTTTTCTTTTATTATATTAATTATTTTCTTCGATGAGGTAATACCTTCATCCCCTGGGTTGATAAGAAAATTCATTTTAAACTGATTGTACTTATCCAAATCAACCTTTAAAAAAGATAGAACACTGAGTAAATCCCCTTCAGAAATAGAATTATAATCTACTCTTGTCAAATTAAGTTCGTTTTTTATATAGTCCATTCCCGTTTTTATATACGGATTTAAAATATCATTGTCAAGCAACAAAATTGGCTTATTATGAATAATCGCATAATGCACGGCATTTGTAAAATGAACCAAGACAAATGAAGATTTTTCTACATAGGCATTGGTTTTAAACCAAACAACCTCCCTATTAGGGAAGTACTTCTCCTTCTTTTTTACATTAAATTGAGGGTGCGCACAAATCACTACAGTTTTAGACGTCAATTTCTCAATCAGACAAAAGAAATTATTTAACTGTGAATAATACAAATCTGGATCTATCGCTTTAAAGCCCCATTTTTCAAAATCTGCTATAAAGGGGACGGCAAAATCAAGAAATACAATAAAATCACTTTCATTAATAGTATTTTCTTTATGATTTAAAGTGTAATCATATGTACTACTATTAACGTAAATAATTTCTTTATATTTAATTTTATACTTTGTAATTCCTTTTAACAACCTTTCTCCAGAAATGAAATATAAATCATACTTTGATAAAACTCTAAAATATAACAATACAAGATAAATGAAGAAAGTTGTTTTATCAATTATTTTTTTCAGTATAGTTAGCTCTCTTTTAACAGAGACCTTGTTATCTCTTAAAATCTCACTATCTAGTCCTGACTTTGTTTGGACCCCTATCATTGGAACTTTATACCTATTTAATAAATACGATAATCGCCACATCGGTTTCTGATCACCAAATCCATTTATAATTACAATACGTTCATTTTTTAAATATGCTTTAAAGCTTGACATACTTCTAAAGATAACTGGAGGGTGTGGCAGTTTATCTTTGGAAAAAGGGGCTACGTCTTCACTTTCCTTTAAACACATTTCAGGAAATAGATTCCTCAAGTCAAAAAAAACAACATGCTCAAAATTCAGCAATACTTGTTGAAATAGTTCGTCTGAATCAACTCTATGATAAGAAAAATACATAAAGCCTATTTTTTTAAACAAAAGCAACCTCAAACATTTTGTTTATTTTTTATGTAGCTACTTATGCTTTTATTAATAATTGTATTTTGAATACATTTTTCATCTAAATCAACTTTCATATAGTCAAAACTCACCCAGTCAAGAAAACTAATCTCTATATTGTTTTTAGCATACTCATAATTCTTCCTTCTATATTCATTATGTCTATCATATTTATGCCAAAAAATATCTATCGACTTCTCATCAATAATTATTAAGAAATCCCTGCAAAATCTCCAATAATCGGATAGACTCCATTTTATATCTTTATGGTATTTTTTCAAATACTCGGTAAACAAATATACTTCGCTAAATCTCGATTTTGACCATTTGTTTATAGATAAGATTTTTCTACTATTTTCATTAAAAACCTCCTTTAACTCTACGTCAAAATACTTCAAGATTTCATTAGTCCTTCCGAATACAAACATATCTGAAATTGAATACAATCTATACTTAATCGTCCCCAGACTAAAAAATACAAGCCTATCATTCTGATTTTGAACAATACTAGGGAATAATCTTTGTAAAGATAGCATGTTTGCAAAAATATCGGGGTTGTAGATTCTATGATCTGTTCTAGTTTTTAAACAGAAATCACTATTTAATTTTAATGCCAGCTCAATTCCAGACACCGAAGATACGGTTTGCATATTAACGTTGGTGCCATCTGAAACAGTTGGCTTCTGATTTAATATTACCTGGACATCTAGATTTATAATTTTATCAATAGTATCTAAATGCTCACCTTCCCACGTCGATAATATTATCAAACAGTGAGGAAACATACGCTTATACAATTTTATAGTTTCATAAGTAAAGTTATTCTCTTCCAAAACCTCACCTTGCATAACTATAGAAATTGATTCTTTCACTTTATATGGTGAAATAATTCCAATATCATTGGAATACATAGGTCTTGTGTGCTTAGTTACAAACTTGGTAGTATTTTTTTCAAATTTCTCCAAAAAATATAACAATAACTTACTAAAAATTTTATGTACTAATTTTTGAAGCACGCTATCTTTTGGATTTCTGCTCTATAAAAATATTTAAATCTTCCGGAGTTCCTAGTCCATGCATTTGCCCATAATCAATATTATATATTCCTATTAATTTTTCCATATTTATTGCATAGTTGTAAGAAGGGCAAGTATAAAACTCATTATTCACCCTATCATTCGAGATAATCATATCAATAGCGGAATCTACAAAAAAACGTCCTTTTATAAAGAAATAAATTCCTACAGTTGCATAATTAGAAATCACCTCTTTCTCTTTAACCTTTGTTACTAATGAATTGTCATCTATTTTTACATATGACCACTTCGGATCTTTTTCAATCTCAACAAAGGTCATGATAGATCCGTCAAGCTTTCTATCTTTACAATCATGAATAAAATCAACTATACCAGTATCCACAATCTGATCTGAGTTTGCAATCAACAATGGCTCTCCATTGTTGATATATTTTCTCGCGTATAACACTGTGCAAGCCGTACCTTCGGTAACCTTGTCAATAGGAATGATGACAACATTAAAATTCTTTTTTATAAAAGAAACGATTTCTTCATTCTCTTCTAAATGTTCTTTTCTAACTATTAATATATATCTAGCCTCGGGGTAATATAAATTCTCTAAAACTTTAACTATCATGGGGGCATCTATAACATTAATGAAAGGCTTCGGTGTTTTAAACCCTGAAGCAACAAACCTACTCCCTTCTCCTGCCATTGGTATAACGATATTCAACATAAACCATCTTTTACTATATATTTATCGTCACTTGCACCCGGAAACTTAACAACAACATTAATAGAGTCCTCAATAGCTTCAAAATCAGCAACCTCACTTGGTTCTATAAGAATAATATCGCCTTCAACATATATTACGCCATTCATTTTAACCTTCCCTTTGGCAACTACAGTTATTTCAGTCGCAATCTTATGATAGTGTTTTTGCTCTATAGCCCCTTTTTTATACCTCTTTACAGCAACTTCCACATCATTGGTTTTTATAAGGGTTGGGATAAAATTACCAATAAACCAACCGTTTGTCATTTTGTCTAGCTTAGCAAGCTTCATAATTAATTACATCAAGACAAGAGTAAATTATTTCTTTCAAATTCTTTTATCTTGTTTGGCGTGTAAAAAGTATGGTACTTGTCATTGTCTATCATAATGGTTTTAATTTTCTTCCTTTTTAAAATCATTTCGTTAAATACTGGTGCCACATAATAAAGACCTTCAATATTAGCATCTTTGCGAATCATACTCATTGCCCCCTTAACAAATTCGCTTCCCTTTGAAAAAAAATAGAACCCTGCTATTGCATGATTACTAATTGGCCGCTTTTCAGATGTTTCAACAATAAAATTATCTTTATTTAATCTTGCATACGACCACCTGGGATGGGCTGAATTAAAAGAAATTACCCCTCCATCATACTGGCCGACTTCTTTCAAAATTAAATTCATATCAACATCTAATGTTTGATCAGCATTTGCAATAATAAGAGGGTATTTATTGTTGATATACTTAATTGCCATAATAGCACTACAAGCAGCACCTTTTGTTTCATTGTCAATCTTAACAATCTTGCATTTATGATTAGAAACAAGTCTTAAAACATCATCTAAATGATACTTATCACAATCACTACTCTTAATAACAAATATAAACCGCTTCTCACCAGTAATCATAGAATAATTATCAACAACATGTTCAATCATCATCTTTCCACAAACATCTATTAGTGGTTTTGGATATGGATATTCATCCTCTGGAAAAAAACTGCTATTTCCTGCAATGGGTATCAGTATGTTAATCGTCACATTTTCCCCTCAAAAAACTTTATATTTTTTTTAATATTAAAATAATTAACCTCTTCGACATTCTCAACTTTCATAACCCAGGCTTTACTTGCTATTGCCGCCTTTATACCGTTTTCATTGTCTTCAACAATCATACATTCATTGGGCATCAAGCCCAACTTTTTCATGGTTAATTGATACATTTCCGGATCTGGCTTGCCATTAGAAACGTCTTCATTGGATATAGAGAATTCCAAATGTTGATCTAATGCTGACTTTTTCATCATAATGTCAACAGTATCTCTAATCGAATTTGATGCTACAGACATTTTATACCCATCAGAGGCTAGCTTGGATAGTGCATACTCATGGTAAAATTTTGGTTTACATTTGGCATGAATAATTTCCATTGTATACTGCTGCTTCATATCATTAATGAACTCGTGTAGCTCTTCTGGAAGCCCCCTTTCCAAAGAAAGCATTGACAATTTATTAACTGTAGGTAGGCCGTCATATGTGACCAGATGATCATATCTACTTATTTCCATACCAAATAATCCTAAAGATCTATTTAGCGCGTCATAATGCCAGTCTTTAGCATCAACAAGCACTCCATCCATATCAAAAATTACTGCCTTTATTTTACTCACTAAAAAATCTCCTAGCTTTTTCTGGGTAGTCTGTACAAATCATAATCCCCTCATCTTTAAATTCTTTATCAATACCCTTATACTGCTGCCATTCTTCTTGATAATCTCTTCCGTGTAGCTCAGGAGACACAATGCAAATTTTTTTTTTATTTTTTAAATGGTTTTCAATAACCAATTCATCAATCCAGTGCTCATTAAACTCGTCTAACCAAACCCCATCAGACTCTTTGTAAATAGATGGGTGCCTTTCATATTCACTCTGCCTAGTAAAAAAAACCAAATTATGCTTATGATAAAGTAAGCCATCAGGAACAGACATGTCAAATACGAAATAATTTTCAATACTATGCTTTTCAATAAGCTTTTTAAGTTTATATTGAAGACCATCTGCTTTAATATTTAATGCTAATGGCTGATTTTGACTATAATTATTGTATATTTTAAAAAAATTGTCTACAGACATACACTCTTCATCTGGAATCTCATGTGATATCACAATCTCACCATTATAATCCCTTAAATCAGTCTCAACACCGAAGCCAAGTGAAAAACTAGCTTCAAATGCTTTTATTGAATTTTTTTCACTATCTCTATTCCAGCACCCTCTGTGAGATAAAATAATCATCCGCTTAATATTTTTCCAATCTAGATTGTAAATCTAAATCAGATAAATTCCTTGTATTGTTATTATTAAAAAAACAAGTTATGTCAGATAAATATTTCTTCTCATACTCTTCATTAAATACATTTAGTTTATCTATTATTATATTAATATAGTTTTCTAAAACTGGGGTTGGGGAAATATGAAAGTCAAATGGTAAAAACTCTTCTTTAATTGTATCCAAAGCTGTCGGGTAAAAATTATTATCTAAATCATACCACAAATTTTTATAGTATAAAAAATACAGAAGCTTAGCTTGATTTATTATATCTAAATCAAGTTTAATAATTTTATGCGCATGTGCAATAACCCTTCTATATTCTTTTTCATTCTTGGGTTCGATAATAGTTTGCAAACCTGTCACTGCAGATGAACTACTAGCACAAATTACCGGCACACCAAAACAAGGAAATTCAACAGACACGGAGCCATTGACAGTAATAACTAAATCCACTAGATCATGCGACCCTCTAAAGTCAACATCATTTGGCCATAAAAGTACATTTTTTAAGTGCATTTTTTTATATATTTCTAAAGTTTTTGGAGAATAATTATATCCATCCTCCATTGGGTGTAATTTTAGTAACGTAATAATATTCCTATTTTTTTCACATAGCTTTAATGTTTCCCTTAACCATATAAAATAATCTCTATAAATTTGATCCCTTCCATTTAGGCCTGTAACATTATCTATTAACACATGCGCAACAATTACAACTACTTTTTTGTTTTTGTTTTTAATTATTTCCTTTAGCTTTAAAAGTGACCCATCATTCGAAAATATTTTTGAAGAAAGGTAGTTCATGCTATCTGAATGCTGGCTTAAATTATTAACAATATCGCTAAAATAACGAGATGCTTTCTTCATTACAATCTTGTCATCTTTGTAGCGCTCTACTGTTTTTTTATCTACCCATGATGCATACCTGTGAAAATTTTCTTTTGGATACAGCTTACTCAAAATAATTCCCGTACCTGAATCGGCACCAGATATATAATTTAACACTTTAATATTATTCTTTCTCGCAACTCTTGCTAGTAAACCAAACCTTATATACCATGCATGACTTGTAAAAACATATTTATATTGATTATTTTTGAAAATATCTGTGTAATAAAAATAAAAAACAAGAGCTTTATTTATGGCAACAATGTATTTGAAGTTTATTTTATTAATACTTGACTGGTTATTTAATCGTAAAAATTCATCATAAATATAATCACCAATATAAACCCCTTGAACATGCAAATCGAATATTTTTTCAAAATTACCATAGCTCCTTAAAAAGGCAACATTATAAAAAATAATTTTAAAAAAATACTTTAGAAAAACCTTAAATTTATTAATCTTAAAAATTGTCCTAGAGTTGAAAGAAATCACTTTTTCCATTTCTTTTTGATTATTACCAACAAAATAATCAATATTATTACCCATTTTCTCCATAGCTCTGGTTAGTACAATAATATGGAATATTTGCCATGGAGAGTAGGCGCCCGATAAACCAAAAAAAACACTGCCACTCACCTTGGTGCAGTCACTTTTAAAAGAACTCTTTAGGTATTCACATAAATCGTCTTCATTCATATATTTTGTCATGCTTCTTTTAGCCAATTAACTATGGGTCAAGATAACTTTAGAGGCTCTTTTCTAAAAATCGCAAGCAAAATTCTATAAATATTTTGCTTGCGATTATTAAATCTAAATTCACATTCTTTTAAGTGTAAATTAAACATCTTTTTATCC
>Ga0257122_1000657_pt1 | contig 29028 bp, 20 predicted proteins | sample SI106_120metaG_FD_190146 | JGI IMG/M metagenome (GOLD analysis project Ga0257122, IMG submission 190146) | Marine microbial communities from Saanich Inlet, British Columbia, Canada - SI106_120 | ecosystem: Environmental > Aquatic > Marine > Inlet | place: Canada: British Columbia | collected... | reverse complement strand
AACCCGCTCTTCAAGCCGCGCCACACCCAGCTGGTCTCTGTCCCATGGACCGAGACCCACCAAGACCAGAAGGTGCTCTACGAAGCCGTCACGGACTATGTTCGCGAAGGCTACAACCAGGCGACGCTCGAGAAGAACACGGCCATCGGCTTTCTGATGATCTTGTTCCAGCGCCTCGTGACCAGCAGCGTCTGCGCCATCCGCACAGCGCTGGAGCGGCGGCTGGAAGTACTGGAATTACCTCAAGGCCAACTCAGTCTCTTTGGGGAGGATGTGGGTGATCAATGGGCCAACCTCGACTCCCAAGAACAGATGGAGTCGATGCTCAGCAGCCGAATGAAGGGCCTCAAGAATGAACGGGCCGAGGTGGAGCTGCTCTTGTCTGCGGCCCGCCGCTGTGAAGCCAAGGGGCCGGACATCAAGGCTCAGGCATTGCTCGACTGGATCCACAAGCTCCAGCGCGAGGAAGATGACCCCAAGCTGAAGGTGCTCGTGTTTACCGAGTTCATTCCGACCCAGACCATGCTGGCCGACTTCTTGGGGAACCGGGGCTTTCCGGTGGCCTGTCTCAACGGCTCGCTCAACCTCGACGAGCGCCGGGAAGTGCAGCGGGCTTTCTCAGACGAAGCGCAGATCCTCGTCTCCACCGACGCCGGTGGCGAGGGCCTCAATCTTCAGTTCTGCCATGTCATCTTCAACTACGACCTGCCCTGGAACCCGATGAAGATCGAGCAGCGCATCGGGCGGGTGGATCGCATCGGCCAGACCCACGTCGTGCGGGCTCAGAACTTCACCCTGGAAGACACCGTGGAGCAGCGGGTGCGCGAGGTGCTCGAGGAGAAGCTCGAGCGTATCCTGGAGGAGTTTGGCGTCGACAAGCTTGCCGATGTGCTGGACTCCGAAGAGGGGGGCGTGGACTTTGACGACCTCTACATGAGCGCCGTCCTGACGCCCGAAGAGGCAGAGGCCAGGGCTGAGCAGCTGGCCGAGCGTGTCCGGGAACGAGCTGCGGCTGCAAAGGATGGTTCAAAGGTGCTTGGTGGGGTGGTGAAGCTGGACCCGAGCGCCGCGCAAAAAATAGCCCATCACCAGATGCCCTACTGGACCGAGCGCATGACGCTATCGTACCTCAAGGCATCAGCGGCTCAGGGTGCGGCCGTTCGTCGCGACAGAGTCGGCTATGAATTGACCTGGCCCGATGGCTCCAAAGACCGGCACGCCGTCTTCTCCCGCCTTGACGCCACCCAGGCGTCCACAACGCTGCTCTCGCTGGAGCACGCCCGTGTGCGCGCCCTGACGGCACGCTTGCCGCAGTTTGCGCCCGGACAGCCGATAGGTGCGGTGAAGCTCGACGGCATCTCAGACAAAATCAGTGGCACCTGGTCGCTGTGGCGCATTGCGCTCCGCACCCATGAGACGCGCGCTCATCGAGTCATGCCGCTCTTTGTTTGCGACGACGGACGCGTGTTGGCCCCCACGGCTCGATCCGTTTGGGACAAACTGATCGGCCTGGACAGTGATCATTCGGCGCTCAGCTCGGCTGCTGTAGTGGGGGATGCCGCGTTGAGTGTCTATGAACAGCTGCATGCTGAAGCCGAAACGCACGGGCGCTCGGTGTTCTCTGAGCTACTGGACGCACACCGTGACCGCCAGGCAGGCCAGCGGCAGAAGGGGCGCCGTGCTTTCGAAGCTCGCCGAAAAGCGGTGGAGCGCATCGGTCTCCCCGGCGTGCGACAGCATCGACTCGGCGAGCTGGATCGAGAGGAGCAGGAGTGGCGCCGGGCCATGGGCGAACAAGACGCAGCCTTGCCCGAGCTGACAGCGCTGATGCTGCTGCGTGTGGCTGGTGATGAGGAAGAACTATGAGCAGCCCAACTGGCAAGCGAGAGCTGGGATGGCGAGCTGTCATTCTCAAAAATTTCACCCGGGCGATTGCGGCTGAAACCCGTCTGACCGTGGTCACTGATCCCGACCAGTTGCTGACTGAGCAGGAGATGTTGAGCGAGCTGCGGGAGCGCGGGTTCGACCTGGTGCCTTTCGATGATCACGTCGCCTTCCGTTTTGCTTTTGAGAGCCGCTACCGCCAAGTCTGGGACCGTGGTGAGAAGACAAACCTGGTGGTCGTGCTGCGCAGTCCGTCGGGCGACCCGGATTCACTGCCTTTTGATCTGCTTGAGCAGGCGAAACGCCAGGATCGCTGCCTGGCGTTCTCGGTCGCTGAGCTCTTTCCCAAGTTGTCACCTAGCGTGGTGTTCTCGCTGGACAGAAGCCGCTTTCAAAAGCTCCACGCCGCAATAGAGCATGACACGCCGCAGATGGGCGAAGACCAAACAAAGGACTTCATCCTCCGTCATGTGTTTGAGATTGCCCCTGAGACCATCAAGACGGACGCGGGGCTCTTGAAGGTCCTGCTCCGGCGCCATTACCGTGGCGACTCCTTCCCGCCTGCCTTGGATGAATACTTCATTCGCCAGGTCAGCAAAGGAGGACGCTGGAAGGAGTGGCCGCTCGCCGAGATCGTGCCGAGCCGACCAACCTTCCTGGCATTCTTGGACGAGCGGTGGCCGTACTTCATCCGGCAGGTTGCAGCAGGTGATCGCGGCACATCTGTGGGTGAAGCCGCGACAGCTTATGGGCTGACCTACGACGGCCCTACGGAGCTGCCTTTTGATCACGATGACGTGAAGATCTACATCGACAATCTCTTTCAAGAGGGCCAGCTCACGCCTGTTCCGGGCATCGCCCCAGCATCGCTTCCTGACGGTTGGATGCGCATGGGTGTGGCGGGGACCGGTGACGACGACAAGCCGTTGCGCTTCAGCCGGCTGATGGAGCGGTTGGCATCTGATTTGCCAACGTCCGGCGCGGACCATCGCCTGTGGGTCGACTACGCTCAGACTTGGGCCGAATGGACGGCGCTGCGCTGGGATATCGGCGACAGCAAGACTGGAGTCTCGTCGGCCTCCTCCGATGATCTGCACGACCGAATTGAGACTCAATTCTCAGACTGGATGCAGAGTGAGTACGCCTCGCTCTACAACCTCGCTTCATCGACACGACCAGCGATGGTTCACCATATACCTCATCACCTGGCCCACAACTTCACACCGACCGGTGCAGCATCTGCTGGCAGTGGCAGTCCATCCAAGCACGCCATGATCGTGATTGATGGCCTAGCGCTTGATCAGTGGGTGGTGCTCAGGAACGGGCTTGCACAGACATTGGGCGGCACAGCACAGATCGAAGAGGACGGCACCTTTGCTTGGGTCCCGACCATCACGAGCGTCTCGCGGCAGAGCATCTTCGCCGGAAAAATGCCTTACGAATTTGCCAGCAGCATCAACACCACTTCGACGGAACCCGCGCAATGGAAGCGCTTCTGGGAAGACAAAGGCGCCAAGCGGATCGAGATTGGCTACGTCAAAGAAGGCAAAGGCCAGAAGGATGAGGACTTTCACACTGCTGTCATGGTCGAGGCCGAGAACCCCAAGATGCGAATGCTTGGCATCGTCATCGGCAAGGTGGACGCCTCGATGCACGGTGAAGTGCAAGGCACACGCGGACTACACGCCATGGTCAAGGAGTGGGCCAAGGAAGGCGGCATCGCCAGGCTGCTGAACAGCCTCCTCGATTTGGGGTTTCAGCTCACAATCACCGCTGATCACGGAAACATCGATGGCACAGGCATCGGCAAACCCAACGCCGGTGTCATCGCCAACACCCGTGGAGAGCGCGCCCATATCTTCAATGATGCCAACACCAGGGCGAACTTTACCAAGAAGTTCGCCGGATCCATCGAGTGGCCGGCACACGGACTACCGGAGGAATGGAATGTGCTGCTGGCTCCGGGGCGGTCAGCGTTTGCCAAAAAAGGCACCAGCCAAGTCGGCCATGGTGGCATCGCTATGGAAGAGGTCATCGTGCCCTTCGTGAAGATTACGAGGGGGGAGAGATGAGTGGACGAACCAGTATTGGTTTTGACCGAAGGGTTGAGGCTGAATGGCTTAATGCAATCGCTCTGCAGGTCGCCGCTGGTTTGAAGGGCAGTGAGCTGCGAACGTTCGCGTTTGAACTGATGGATGGCGTGGTGGCAGGGGGAACGAAGCACGGGACCGCAGCACAAAAAACAGTGACTGTCCTCACCCGTACTTGGGCAAATGTGAATCCAGAGGTCATCGGACTTCGCGACCGCGCAGTTGAACTCTTTCCATCCTTACCCGCCGATGAGCGGATGGCGCTGCACTGGTCCATGGCTTTGGCCGGCTACCGTTTTTTTGGCGACGTCGCCGGTCTGTGTGGGCGGATGCTCGAACTGCAAGGTGACCTCAATCTTGCTCAGGTCACGCGCCGGCTTCGGGAATCATGGGGTGAGCGCTCGACGATGAACAGGGCGACCCAACGCGTGGTCCGGTCGATGGTTCAATGGGGTGGTCTCGCCGACACTAAGTCCAAAGGGATGTACACCCAGATCCCTAGAAAAGTCCCCGTGCAAGCCGATATTGCAGAGGTCCTTGTCGAGGCTCTTCTCATCCATGAGGGCAAAGGGATCCCTATGGACCAAGCCGTGCGCCACTCGGCGTTGTTCCCGTTCAACCTGAAGCTGCAAGCCCACCACCTCCGCCAGTCGCCGAGGTTCGAGGTTCACCGCCAAGGGCTCGACATCGACGTCGTCAGTCTGGCGAAGGTGCCTGCACCATGACCAAAGAACTAAGACGAGGAGTCAGCCGATGACCCAAACAGGAAGTACATTTCGCACGGCCGAGCCGGGGCTCTCAGGGTTCCTCGAAGCTATCCATGCCGGCAAGGTCCTGCTCCCTGACTTTCAGCGCGGCTGGGTTTGGGACGACAACCACATCAAATCCCTGATCGCCAGCATCTCACGGTTCTCCAAAAACACACAGGAGGCCGCCTTCGCGGGCGGTGCCGCCCCGATCACCCTGATCGATGGCGACAAACTCATCGACCTGCTGATCCAGCACGGCATTGGCGTGCGAAAGAAGACCGTCGAGGTGTCGGAGGTCGTGGCCGAGGACTTTGCGATGGCCGAAGAAGGCGAATGAGACGCAGCCGAGGACAAGGCTGTTAAACGCCACCCCGATTTCCCCAGGATTTTCGGCCGCGCTGTTAAACGCCAACCACGTTCTCGCCCGAGAACCCACCCCAGAGAGCAATACGAGAGCACTTCTCGCCCGCCGATCCCGCATCAAGTGATCTCTGCCCAGAGCACCGCTCGCTCACCCACGCACACCACCATCCCCCAGAACCCTTGTAGTAACGGGCCTTACGGGCAATGCGCCGACACCAGCCGGCAGGGGCTTTGCTGTTAAACAAAACGCCCCCACCGGTTGGTGGGGGCGTTAAAATGGCTCCGGCTGACGGACTCGAACCGCCGACATGGTGGTTAACAGCCACCCGCTCTACCGACTGAGCTAAGCCGGACTATTCAATTGTTGTGCCGATACGACCAGCAGCGTCAATGGGTACCTCAATTGGACGGGTGGTGTCAATGGTCTGCTGGCGCAAAACGGACGGGTTTTGGAGGGGGCCCTTTAGGGCTGGACACCGATGGCCCCGACGATCTTGTCGTAGCCCTTTCCTAGCGGAAATAGGCCTAAATCGCTGATCGTGCCGTCCGCGTTGAAACGGAGCTGGCGGATTCCTACGTTTTCCGCGACCCAGACGCGGCCCTTGAGGGTGCCGCGGTCGACCATGACGGCTACGCTAGGTAGCTGGGGGGAGGCGCCTTTGTAGCTGAGTTCACCCTCATTGACGAAGGCCGGGCTGGCCAAGGGATCGTAGGAAAGGCGGAAGGCTGCATCGGAAAAGCCACTGATGACCAATGCCGCATTGTTGAACGGTGAGGCCAAAATGCTGGTCGGGTCTTTGATGGGCGTGATCAGGGGCTGGGTGATGAGGTTATTTCCCTGCACTTTTCCAACGGCGACGCGGTTGGCGACATTGGAAAAGCCACTGTTGTCACCGACCAGAACGAACTGGTCGTCGTAGGTTACGGCGAGGTCGGATAGAATCGACTCGTTATCGCCGAAACCATTGACGCTGCTGAGCAGAGTGGGATCGCCCGCCAAATCCAGGAGGTGTGTGCTTTGGTCGATGGGCGAATCGAGGAGATCGTAGGCAGCGACAACCGCTCGATTGGGGGTTTGATGGAGCCAGACCATCGCCTGGGCGAGCTTGGAGGGGGCGACCAGGCCCAACTCCATGAGTGTTCCATCGCAGCCGATGGCCAACTCGTAGATGCCGCCGCCATTATTTCGCCAATTGCTGTCGACCACATATACCTTTTGACCGTCGTCGCTGATGGTGAGCGTGGTGGCGTAGAAACTGCCGGTGAATTTTTGATGTATGACCGTTGGGGCCACGCCGGCCGTGAAGCGGAAGACACCGATGCTGCCGTCTTCGTGGGCGACCATGCCGATCTCACCGTCGGGCGTAAAGACAATACGCCCCTGATTAACTTGGTCGAGTTGGAACGGCGTATCTGCGGCGAGCAAGTCTCCATTGGTTGAAAGATCGAAAACCTCGATCGTACCGCTACTCGCTCGGGCTTCTGTATACGGATGCGAGATCACGAGTTTTCGGGGGCGATCAGCGGCGGCCAACGGGCGCGGACAGGCAGGAATATTCGCGTCCACCTCGACCGGTGCACCGTCTTGAATTGGCGCGCCGAAATCCACTGGGACGCTATCGTATCCTTGTCCTGCGTCGGGGGCTGGATACTTGGCGTCGCCATTTTGGCCTGCGTCTTCCTGGTAGTAGGGATAAAGCGTCAAACATGAGGTGAGCGACCCCACGGCCAATATGGCCATGGCAGTTATGCCCGCCACGGTGACGTGGAGACAAGAAGGTTTCACTTTTAGGGTCCTATTCGCCCCAGCTGGGGAGCTTGATGCCGGGTTTCTTGGCGGGCGCTTTGGTCGGCGTTTTGGGTGGCGCTTTTGGTACAGCGGTTTTCGGTTTTTCGGTTTTCGGTTTTTCGGTCTTTGGTTTTTCGGTTTTCGGTTTTTCGGTCTTTGGTTTTTCGGTCTTTGGTTTTTCGGTTCTCGGTTTTTCGGTCTTTGGTTTGACCGGGCGTTTTATGCGTCGGGGGCGAACTTTCTTCGCGACAGCCGTTTTCTTGCCTTCCGTCGTCGATGGTGGAGGCGTAGGGGGACGTTCGACGAGCGTGGCATCGATGACCCATACCTCTTCTTCACCCTGGCGTTTCCAATCCTGTTCGCCCTTGAGCGTCTTATCGAAAATTTCGAAACCCGATAGCGCGTAGCGCAGGCGGTAGCTGCGTCGAGCGTTGATTCTGCGTTTGTAATCTAGCGGCGTCTTGCCCAATCGTTTTCCGTTGAGAGAGACGCGCGCGCCGGCTGGCGTTGACGTGAACCGTACGATGCGCTTGCTCGATTTTCTCAAGACAACCTTCAGCGGTTTTTCACCATTGGGTTTGGTGGACACGCGGACCAATCTCTTGCCCGATAGGTCGAATAGAATTTCGATGGATTTTTCCGGGTCAAGGTTCGTTAGCGTGAATGGCGTGACCTGATTGAGGGGACTGCCGTCGACGGAGAGTTTCGCTCCCGGGGGTTTCGATTCGATCAGAAGCGATACCAACGCGGGCTTGCTCGGTGCTTGATCGGGGACGGGAACCGCTGCGGCGTCTACAGTCGGGCTGGGTCCTGAATCGGCGACGACGGTGGCAACTGTTGTGCCGGTTGTTGCATCAGGTCTGATGGTCGCCGGTACATCTGCGTCTACTTTGGGTGGGGGCGTTTGGACGACGTTGGCCGGCTTCTGTGCCGTTCTCGGTGGTGTCGATTTACCGGAATGCATGGTCGGCGTGGCCGTACCCGTCGGTGTAGGTTTCTCGGTTGTCTTGTCGCCTCCGAAGGCGTACCAGATACCCACCCCTGCGAGGATGAGCACCACGATCGCGATCAACATATTGTTGCCCGCCGGCGCCTGGGGCCTCCGAACTGGCTTCACGGCTGAGGTTGGGCGGCGACGTGGCGCGCCCTGCTGTGGAGGCGCGGTTTGGATCGGCTGGGAACCCGTCTTCAGATCTGCGACATCTTCTGTCGATGGGGCATCGGATTCAGCGTCCGAAAAGAGGATTTTCTCCAGCCGACGTTGGCGTTTTTCTTCGTCAGTTTCTGCCGGTGTACCCCCCTCGTCCGGGGTGTCGGGCCCATCGGCATCGACTTTTTCTTTAGCGTCCTGCTCAATTTCCCGCGTTCGAACCGTGCCGTCACTGGATGCCGCTGACGGTATTTCCAAAGAAGCATCACGACGTTCGTCGCCAAAGGCATCGTCAGCGTCATCGGATTCTGATTTGTCTCCGCTCGTCCGGCTCTTTAGCAGCAGTTCAGGGGACGGGAGATTGATTTCCGTAGCAGACGGTGGCCCTTCACCGAATACATCGTGACCGTCTTCGAGGTCGCCTAGGGCACCGCCGAGGGTGATCTCATCGTCATCGGATGTCGACTCGGGCGTGTCGGCCCCTTTTCCGCTTGCCTTGTCGCCGGCGTCGGGAGTCTGCTTTCGTTGCACAATGCGGTCGACGATTTTGGCACTTTCTGCCGGCAATTTGTCAAAGCGAATCCCCATTCCGGGGGCACCGGTATCCGCGCCGTCCTTGTCACGCACCCAAGCGACCGTTCCCCTTCCTTTGAGCAGCGCCCCGCCATCTTGTAGCTGGAATTCAAAGGTCAGACTGGTGCCGACGGCCAAGGGTTTGGTCGTTCGGATGAAGATCCCGCCCTTGCTGACATCGACGCCGTAGCGCGCGATGAAATCATCCACGGACCGGCTTTTGAATTTGATTTTCAGAGAGACGGACATGGGCAGCAAATCCTCGGAAACAACGCCGGGTTAGAGTCAAATGCACGGTTATCATACCCCGCCCGGCCCCCGATTGGCAATCGAGGGCGGCGCCTGCTACAAATAGAAAAGATGCATCTTTACAACGGTCTTTCGGCCGCTTTGACTTTAACAGTCGCTATCTTTTGGACAGGCTCGGCCCATGGGCAGAAGGGGGGCGCCACCTCTACGTTTCCACCGGTCGGCCAAATCGTGCAACAACAGGCGGTGCAGAAACTGAAGCCCGGCAGTTGGGTTCGGTATTCGATCGTTGATCTCCGCACCGGCCGGAGCTCGGAAATACGCCTACTCGCGCTAGAATATGAGGGAAAAGGCCAATGGCTGGAGGTCACCCTGCGCGCGCAGGGAAATCAGGCGCTGATCTACAAATCCTTGATGGCGCTGGATGCCAAAGGACTCGCTCGGCCGCTGAAAATGATCGTACAGGCCCCGGGGCAAAGGCCGATGCTGATACCTACCGATTCCAAAAGCAAAACCTCGCCGTTAGATCAGGCCGACTACGGGCAGGGAAAAGTGCTCGGCCGCGGAAAACTAAAGGTACGCGCCGGGTCGTTTCAAGGGCGGCGCATGCGAAAGAAATTCAAGGGTACGGTCTATGAGGCGTGGATTTCCGACGCCAAGGGCGGGCCCGCCTGGCCGCTTTTGCGGGTGGCATCCAAGGGGGCGATCTTGGAACTGATCGCCTTTGGCCGGCAGGGGAGCTCCAAAGTGGTCGGAAAACCCGTGCGGGTGTCCAAAGGAATGCTCGAACAATTGGGACTGGGTACCGTTCTCCCGTAATTTTGATGGGTTGCTGCCGATCCCTTCCGCCCGCTGGCGTTGTTGCGCCTCCTCGCAATACCTGCAGTATGACTTCGTCAGCGCGTCTAGCCAGCGAACGAAATGACTCAACATCAACCCATCAAAATTCCTGTCAAACGGTGCTAGACCAATAAACGCGCATTCCAGACGTTGATCAACGCATAAGGGAAGCGTATCGTCCCCCCTATGTTCAAACGTATTCTGATCGCTAATCGAGGAGAGATCGCAGTTCGCGTGATTCGGACCTGCCGCGAATTGGGTATCTCCCCCGTTTCTGTCTTTTCCGAACCGGATGCCGCTGCACTTCATGTGCGTCTTGCGGATAGGGCGAAATGCATCGGCCCTGCATCACCGCGTGAAAGCTATTTGGCGGGTGATAAAATAATCCAAGCGGCTCTTGATATGGGGGCTGAAGCGATACATCCCGGCTACGGTTTCTTGGCGGAAAACGCCGAATTCGCCGAGGCTTGCGCGGTTGCCGGCATTGTCTTCATCGGACCTGCACCGGAAGCGATTCGCTCCATGGGTGATAAGATCATCGCTCGCGAGCGCATGACCGCAGCGGGTGTGCCGGTTGTGCCGGGTCACGATGGGGGAGAAGGGGGCTTTCAAAGCGGCGAAGAGGCGTTGAAGGTTGCGAGGGAGATCGGCCTGCCAGTGATGATCAAGGCGACCGCGGGTGGCGGTGGCAAAGGTATGCGGGTTGTATTCGAAGAGGGGCGTTTTGTTTCCTCGTTCGAGGCTGCTCAAAGGGAGGCCCTTGCGGCATTTGGCAACGGCCTGGTGTATTTGGAAAAGTGTATCATCGATCCACGCCACGTTGAGGTGCAGGTCATGGCTGATACCCATGGCAATGTCGTACACCTTTTCGAACGCGACTGTTCGGTACAGCGTCGCCATCAGAAGGTAATCGAGGAAACGCCTTGCCCGGTGCTCGACGACCAAACCCGTCAACGGATGGGAGAAGTTGCCGTTCGGGCGGCCAAAGCCGCTTCTTATTTTGGCGCTGGTACAGTCGAATTTCTCTATGACAGCCACTCGCGGGATTTCTATTTTCTGGAAATGAATACCCGCTTGCAGGTGGAACATCCGATTACGGAAATGTGCACGGGGGTCGACCTCGTTCGTTGGCAGCTACTGGTTGCAGCGGGAGAAGTGTTGCCGCTCAAGCAGGATGAAATCCAACCTCGCGGTGCGGCCATCGAATGCCGCATCTATGCCGAAGACCCGGTTCATTTTTTGCCGAGCCCAGGAAAGATAACCCATCTGAGCCTGCCCACGGGGCCGGGAGTACGCGATGACAGCGGTGCTTATGAAGGCGCCACCATCTCCCCCTATTACGACCCCCTGATCTCAAAACTCTGCGTCTGGGCCGAAACCCGCGATCTGGCCATCGCCCGCATGAGCCGTGCCCTCGGCGAATACAAGCTGGCTGGCATCGAATGTAATCTGCCCTTCCATCGGCTCGTCCTCAAGCATGCGGCTTTCAAATCCGGGGAATACAACACGGGCTTGCTCGAAACCCATAAAGACGAGCTGACCGTGAGCGCCGAAGAACCCGATATTTGGGCTTTGGCTGCTGCGGCCATCGATTTGCGGCGTCGAACTCAGCGAAATGGGCTCGGTGGCGCTGCGGCGGAAGGCGAAGGGGGGATCTCAGCTTGGAGGCGGCCTTGGCAGCTGAAATAGCACGCCGAGAAAATGACGCTCCACGCCACTAAGTCGCATTGACATCCGGTCAAAAGCCCCCCTATTATCAGCTCCCGTGATGATCACGGTCTCCTTCCCAAGCGCTACGGCGCGCAATCTTCTGAGCCAAACCAGCGATGGATCCAAGGGCGGGCAATGCCTTTGTGAAGCCTGCTGGGTTTCGTAGGAGTAATCAGGTGTCGCAAAAACCAACCAAATACATCTTTGTCACAGGCGGGGTGGTTTCATCTTTGGGGAAAGGGCTGGCTGCAGCGAGCATCGGTGCCTTGATGGAAAATCGTGGTTTGAAGATCACGATGCAGAAGTTGGATCCCTACATCAATGTGGATCCGGGCACGATGAATCCGTTACAGCATGGCGAAGTATTCGTCACCGACGATGGTGCGGAGACGGATCTCGACCTCGGCCATTATGAGCGTTTCACCGGTTCGCGAATGGGCAAGCGCAACAACTGCACCACGGGCCAAATTTATTACGACGTGATTACACGTGAGCGTCGCGGCGACTATCTCGGTGCGACCGTTCAGGTCATTCCCCATATTACGGATGCGATCAAGCAGCAGATTCTCGCCTGCGCCGAAGGCGTGGATCTCTTGATTTGTGAGGTTGGCGGCACCGTTGGCGATATTGAGGGTCTGCCCTACCTAGAAGCTATTCGGCAGCTAAGGCTTGAACTTGGTCGTCAAAATAGTATTTCGATTCATCTGACACTGGTTCCTTATATTGCTGCTGCGGGAGAGCTAAAGACCAAACCAACCCAGCATAGTGTTCAGAAACTGCGGGAGATCGGAATCTTGCCGGATATTCTGATCTGCCGGACGGAACATCCGCTGAAGACAAGCCTCAAGCAGAAGATTTCGCTCTTCTGCAACGTTCCGACCGATGCGGTTTACGAAGCCCCCGACGTTCCCACCATTTATGAGCTTCCCACGCATTTCTACAATGAAGGCGTGGATGACAAGATCTCCGAGTTGCTCAACATTTGGTCCCGGGCACCGCGGCTCGAAAAATGGGAAAGTCTGCTCGAACGAATTCGCCATCCGGAAAAGACGGTGCGCATTGGGATTGTCGGCAAATATGTGGAATTGATCGAATCCTACAAGAGCCTCAATGAGGCTTTGGTTCACGGTGGCATTAGCCATAATTCCAAAGTTGAGCGGATCTATATCGACTCCGAGGAAATCGAACGCAAGAGCGCTGAAGAATTATTGGGTGATGTTGATGCGATTCTCGTTCCGGGTGGCTTCGGTGAGCGCGGTATTGAAGGGAAGGTCTCCGCGGTTCAATTCGCGCGGGAAAAGAAGATCCCGTTCTTTGGTATCTGCCTCGGGCTACAAATGGCGGTGGTGGAATATGCGCGAAACGTCGCAGGCATGACAAACGCCAATTCTGTGGAATTCGATTTGTCGTGTAAGGATCCCGTGATCCATCTGATGGAGGAGCAGCGGCACGTGGATGTGAAGGGGGCGAGCATGCGGTTGGGCGCGTACGATTGCGTGCTGAAAGAGGGAAGCGAGGCCGCGCGCGCGTACGGCGGTTTAAAGATTTCCGAACGACACCGGCACCGGTTTGAGGTCAACAACGACTATCGAGAAGCATTATCCGAAAAGGGCCTCATCTTTTCCGGGGTCAGCCCGGATGAGAAGCTGGTGGAAATGGTCGAGTTGGAAGACCATCCGTATTTCGTGGGTTGCCAGTTTCATCCGGAATTCAAGTCTCGCCCAACCGATCCACACCCCCTCTTTTCACGTTTTATCGAGGCGGCTCTGGACTATCGGGCCGCGCGTAAGTAAGATCGCCTCTCCGCCCCCTTGCGATCCTAGCAAGTTGCGTACCACCGCATAACCATGGGGCTTTACAGGGCACAACCGCCCTGCTAAACTTTTACCCGTTACCAATTGAGTATCGTTGGTCGCCCAAGCACATTAGTAGTCACCGGTTTTGGTGACGCGGAGGTTGCATGGCGCTCGAACTGAGACAGAATCTAAAGCTGTCCCAAACGTTGAAGATGACGCCCCAGCTGCAGCAGGCGATCAAGCTGCTGCAACTCTCTCGAATGGAGCTCGTCGAGCTGGTTCGAGAAGAGATGGTCGAAAACCCGGTCCTCGAAGAAACGAGTGGTCAGGAAAAGGACGGCGACGACAGACCCACCGATATGAATATGGAGGGGGTCGATCAGGAAAAGGGCAAAGAACGGGTCGAATCGGGCGTTGAAGCCAGCGAAGTCTCGTCCTCGGATAGCAAGGCGGATGGTGATGCGGTTCGAGAAATCGACTGGGATAGCTACCTTGAGCATTATTCCACCGCCCCGCCCATGCCGTCCTACCGGCCAAATAATGAAGATCTTCCTTCGCTGGAAGCGACGTTAACCCGCAAGGATTCGCTTTTCGATCACCTCTCATGGCAATTGAAAATGGGTGCCCTGTGTGCCGAGGATACCGAGTTGGGTATGCTCATCTTGGGTAACCTCGATCAGTATGGATATCTGAAGGCCTCTTTGGACGATATTGCCGAGCAGGCGACCATGCCTGTGGAACAAATCGAACGGGTCCTCACCAAGATACAGACCTTTGACCCCGTGGGTGTGGGGGCCCGAAGCCTTCAAGAATGTCTGTTGATCCAAGCGCGCCATATTGGGCAAGACGACGAGATCCTCGTTCAGATCGTCGAACGGCATATCGGCAACCTGGAACGCAAAAACTACCAAGCTATTGCGAGGGATCTAAAAGAACCGCTCGAGGAAATCTACGAGGCGGTCAAAGTGATCGCGTCTTTGGATCCAAAGCCGGGCCGCGCCTACGCCGAAGAGGATCCAATCTACATTACTCCCGATGTTTATATTCATAAGCTGGGAGAGAAGTATTTCGTCGTACCGAATTCAGATGGCCTGCCCAAACTGAAGATCTCAAACTTTTACCGTTCCGCTTTAGCTGGAGACCAGAAGGCGCGCCAGTACGTGCAGGAAAAGCTCCGTTCGGCACAATGGCTGATTCGCAGTATCGAACAGCGCCAGCGAACCATCGTAAAAGTCACGGAGAGCATTCTCAAATTCCAAAACGACTTCTTCGAGAAAGGAATCGAGCATCTGCGCCCGCTGATCCTCAGGGATGTTGCTGACGATATTTCGATGCACGAATCGACGATTAGCCGGGTTACCACGAACAAATATGTCCATACGCCTCGCGGTATCTTTGAGCTGAAGTATTTCTTCAATAGCAGCATCAATCGGACGGATGGCGACGAGATCGCGAGCCAGAGTGTTAAAGGCGCTATCCGCGATATCGTTGCCAAAGAGAATGTCAAAAAGCCGTATAGCGATCAGAAGATCGTGGAGATGTTGCGAGATAAGAATATCGACATCGCGCGGCGTACGGTTGCCAAATATCGCGAACAGCTTGGCATCCTCAGCTCTTCCAAGCGTAAACAGGTCATCTAGCTGTTTAGCGGATATGGGCCCGCATCAAGATAAGCTGCGGATCGTGTTGATAACCGGGATTTCCGGGGCAGGGAAGACAACTGCGCTTCGTGCCTTGGAAGACCTTGGTTTCTACTGCGTGGACAATCTCCCGTTGCCTCTGCTCGATGATTTCATCGCCACGATGAAACGTGAACCGACGGTGGAAAAGGTAGCGTTGGTTGTGGACGCCCGTCTGCGGAGCTATACCGAAGGCTACGCATTGGCTGCGATGGACCATCGGGCCAAAGGAAACCTCTGGGAACTTCTCTACGTTGACGCCCGGGATGATTTGCTGGTTCGGCGCTTTTCCCAGACCCGCCGGCGTCATCCGCTTAATGCGGCCGATCTTCTCGCTGGACTAGACGAAGAGCGCGAACTACTGGCGCCTCTGCGCGCGCAGGCGGGGACGTGTATCGACAGTACGGATTTGACGGTTCATCAGTTGAAGCAGGTCGTTCAGGATCGCTATCGGAGTGACGAGACAACCTTGGTTTTGACCGTCATTTCCTTCGGTTTTCGTTATGGTTTGCCAGCCCAAGCCGATTTGGTTTTCGACGTTCGATTCCTGCCCAACCCCTATTTCATCGAAGACCTCCGTGCCCTCAGTGGAAAACAGGCGCCGGTGGCCGACTACGTTTTTGCAAGCGAAGAAGCCCAGGGGTTTCTCCAGCATGCGGAAAAGATGCTCGATTTCTTGGTCCCCCTTTATCACCGAGAGGGCAAAGTCTATTTGACGGTCGCCATTGGCTGCACGGGGGGACGTCATCGGTCGGTGGCTTTGACCGAGAAAATGGGAAATCGATTGGCTGCGCTGCACAACGTTCAGATCCGTCATCGTGATTTGGAGCGAAGCTCGAAGAGCCGCTAGCGCGAATCCCGCGGGGAGCATCGATCGTCATATGCCAAACGCCCCTAGTATCGAAGCTGCAAAAATCCGTGGCGCCGAACTATCAGACTACGAGCAAGTGGCGGCGCTCTATCATCGACTCGACTGTCGACACGGGCGCCTCGCTCCCAGCTTCTTTCCCGAAGATGCGGGGAAGCGTGAGTTGGAGGCCTACCGCCAGACGGTTGCGGAGAAGAATGGCGTGGTATTGGTTGCCGACCTGGAAGGGATTCTCGTAGGCGTTGTGACAGTGAGTGTCTATGACACCCCCGCCAACCCTTTGATGGTTCCTCGAAAACGCGGCTACGTGGACGAATTAGTGGTCGCGTCAACGCACGATGGACAGGGAATAGGAAAACTCCTCATGGAGGCTGCCGCCACTTGGTGTCGCCGCCGTGGGGCAAAGCAGCTTCTCCTCACGGTTTGGTCCGGCAACGATGAAGCGCAGGCATTCTATACCGCTCTCGGATATACACCGCTCAACCAGGTTCTAGGCATCGAATTATGATTCGAACCGCCCGCGGCATGCTGATGCTCGGCATCGCTTTCGGGCTGCTCACGTCGCAGGCTCGGGCGGGCGACCGCAAACAAGTTTGGCGCACCCTCACGACGCCACATTTCTTCATTCACTATTACAATACACCCAGCCAGAAGCTCGGCACCGTCGCGCAGCGCGTGGCAGAACGGGTGGAGCGGGCCCACGAAGTTCTCGTGCGTCAGCTCAATCATTGGCCGAGTGGTCGAACTCATGTCGTTATTAAGGACCATACGGATTCTTCTAACGGCTACGCCAACGTCATTCCCCGTAATCAAATGACGATTTTCGTTACCAGCCCCGCCGGTTTGGGGACGCTCAGCGACTACGATGATTGGCTCTACGGGCTGCTTGTTCACGAATACGTTCATGTATTACATATGGATAATATTGGTGGCATTGCGAAGGTCTTCAACGCGATTTTCGGCAAGACTTGGGCGCCCAATCAGATGCAGCCCGGTTGGTTTATCGAAGGTTTGGCCACCTATCACGAGTCAGCTCAAAGTGCAGCTGGTCGCATGCGTTCCAGTATCTTCGACATGATGTTGCGCATGGAGGTTTTGGATAATGCGTTTTTGCGCATCGACCAAATGAGTTCCAATACGCGTCTACGGCCCCGCGGAAATATCCCTTATCTCTACGGGGGTAGGTTTCTCAAATATATCGCTGAACGTTTTGGACCCGATAAATTGGCTAGTATCGCTACGGAGTACGGAGCAACCGCCATTCCCTATTCTATCAATACCGTGGCCAAGAAGATCTTGGGTGTCGACTACCACCAGCTCTACAGTGAGTTCGAAGCATATCTGAAACAACGCTATCGTTTTCGGCTGCGAAAGGTACGCGAACGAGGCGAAACGCCATTTCAACGCTTCACCGATACGGGCGAGGCTTGTCGAAGTCCTCGCTTTTCCCTCGACGGAAGCAGGCTCGTATTCGTCGACAGCACGCCGTATCGAGATACCCTGGTCAACTTTCTCGACCCGAAATCCCAGAAGATCGTCAACCAGTTGCGTATTCCAAGCATCGGCGAAGTAGACTTGTCACCCGATGGAAATCATCTTCTCTATCAACAGAATGCCAATTGGCAGGGGAGCTACGCCTTCAACGACCTGTACTGGCGAAACCTGAAGACCGGAGTCGTTCGGCGTTTGACGCACGGTTTGCGAGCAAGGGATCCCGCGATCTCGCCAGACGGAAAAACCGTCGCTTTTGTGGCCACTCGCGTTGGGCGCCATGACCTCATGCTCCTTTCTCTCAGCGATGGAAAAGCCAAAACGCTGATCAGAGGCAAAATAGCAGAATTCTTCTTTTCGCCGCATCTTAGCCCCGATGGTCAGCGCGTGGTTTTTGCCCAGAAGAAGGCCGGAGGAGGCAGAGATATTGTCGAACTGGATCTAGAAAACCGGGCTCAACGAAAGATCACGGACGACCGTGCTCTCGATGACGACCCCGTCTATTCGGCTGACGGCGAGCGAATATATTTCAGTTCAGATCGAACGGGCATTTTCAATATTTATGCCTACGGTCGTGGGGACGGAACGCTCAAACAGGTGACGAACGTGATCGGCGGGGCATTTGCACCAGCGGTCGATCCGAAAGAAGAGCGCCTCTATTATGTGGGCTATTCCGCCAAAGGCTACGATCTGCACCATATGCGGCTAGAGAAGGAACGATTTCTCAGCGCTCTGCCTTACCGCGATCGACGTCCGCCTCCCGCCGTGTTCGCAGAAGGCAAAACCTATCCGAGCAAGACCTATCGGCCCTGGACCACCCTTTTGCCCCAAGCATGGACCTATCGTTATGGCTCAGATGCCTACGGAGCTGCGGCATTAGGCCTCGAATTTGGCGGATCGGATATCGCGGGGCTCCATGAGTATTTCATCAGCATGGATGTGAGTACCCACAACGGTCGACCTGGCTATGCCCTAAAATATATCTATCGTGGGCTGTGGCCCGAGCTAAGCGTGAGCACGTCTCGTTATGAATCACCGCGAACCTACCAGCTTGACGGGGCGAAGGCTCCCTATGTGGAAGAACGGTACAATACCACTGTTGCGGCGAGTCTACCGTTGCTGCGAATCCCCGATCATAATGTGAGTCTCGGCGTGGATTACCGCTACCAATATTCGCGTGACATGAGCGACACGCAGGTGTTGGTGCTACCAGGAATGCTCACGCCACAATTGCCCGCGTTGGGAACATTCTCTGGCATTGGCTTTCGTTTGAGCTATTCCAGCACGCGCAGCTATGCCCTTTCCATCAGCACGGAACGGGGGCGCGCGATTAGTCTGGGGATGCGCGTCTTTTTTGAGGGATTTGGCAGCGACTACAACAACACCGAGCTAACCGCTTCATGGACAGAATTTGTGCCGATGCCCTTTTTCAAACACCATGTCTTAGCTTTGCGACTATCGGGAGGCCTTTCCAAGGGTGCGCGTCGACGGGCATTCGGGTTGGGCGGTTTTCCCAGCCAAGACTTCTTTAATGCGGTGATCAAAGGCGAGCATATGGGGAGCCATGTGTTGCGAGGATATACTCCGAATGCTTTCGTGGGTGATCATTTCTATTTGCTCAACATCGAATACCGCCTGCCGCTTTTCGACATCGAATGGGGGCTATCCTCGCTACCCATCTACTTCAAAAACGTCTACATGGGCGTTTTTGTCGACGTAGGTGATGCGTTCGTCAACGATTTTGAAGCCGAAAAGATGAAGGTGGGGGTAGGCGGTGAGATCATGCTCGCGTGGGTGGTGGGCTACGTTCAGGATCTTACCTTGAGAGTCGGATACGCCCGGGGACTGATGGAAGAGGGGAGTGACGAGTTCCATTTTCTGATCGGGAGGCCCTTTTGAGCCCGAGAATTGGCGTCCATCTGGGAACCCTGCGCGGCTGGGGTAGCGGCGTTGTGGGGCGGAGCCTGCTCAATGCTTTGCTACAACGCTCGGGCGACTACGAGTTCGTGATTTGGGTGCCCCAAGAATGGCGGGTCGATTCAAGCGCGGGGCGTAGGGAATTGGGTGACAACGTTCGCCTGAGAGAGACCCGTGGCGGATTATTGAATAAGCTCGTGCTGGAAAACGTTGAGATTCGTCGAGCCCTGCGTCGAGACAACATCGATTGTCTCTTTTCGACAGGCGATACGAGCCTCGTGGCGTGTAGCCGTCCGCACCTTCTTTTGGTGCAACAGGCCTATCTTGCCTATCCACAATCGAGCTGGAGGTTTCCCGTTTCGCCAGCTTTCCGTCGCAAGATGCATCTCATGAGTGCGTATTTGCGCGCGGCCCTGCCTACGGTGAGTCGCGTAACCGTACAGTCACAGCATATGAAAGCCGCCTTTTCTGCGCGTTGGTCGTTTCCAGCGCAGCGCATAGACGTGATTCCGTCGGCGATTGCCTCCGCCGTAGCGCAGGGCGCGTATGCCTCCAATGATAGCGTTCCGACCGCAAATGAAAGGCCGTATTTGGCCTACATCACCAGCGCCTATCCTCATAAAAATCATCAGGTTCTTCTGCCGATGTTGTCTGCGTTGGTAAGCAGGGGCTACGACATCGGCTGTAAATTGAGCCTCGGTGCAGAACAGGTTCCCCAATTTGCCGATGAGGTGCGTCGGCTGGGTCTTGAGGGGAGGGTAGAGTTCTGCGGGCAACTGTCGATTGCGGGAGCCGCCGAACTGACACGAGGCGCTTCGGTTGTTGTGATCCCATCGAAGCTGGAGTCGTTTGGCATCATCTATTACGAAGCAATGGCTGCGGGGCGGCCCATCGTTGCAACCGATGCGAGCTTTTCACGGGAGGCATTGGGCGACACGGCCCTTTACGCGGATGGCGATAGCGGTGACGCGTGGGCGGGACGGGTGGCCAAGCTCTTGGACGATGCACAGTTTGCCCGGGGCTTGGGGGAGCGGGCCCGTAACCGATTTGAGCGAGAGCATTTGGCGTGGTCAGATATCGCGTCGGCCTATTTGGAAATTCTACAAAAGCTCTGTTGAAGTTTCGGTGGCGGCCGTGTCGGGGTATACTGCCCAAGGAGGTCGAGCCTGATTCATGCGCTGTCCAGATTGTCATAACCAGGTCGAAGCGAATACCCAGGTCTGTGCCAATTGCGGGGCTATTGTCAGTTCGCTCTTCACGAATGGCTTCGAGGATTTTACACAGTCGAAGGTTGCAGTCGGTCAGGCGCCGCAGGCACCGCAAGGGACAGATGTGGACGTCGTGGCCATCGACGACGACACGCGGCCGGCGAATCAGCGAGATATCGGCACGCAAATCGTTGAGATGGATCCCGAATCCCAGCGTGGCACTCAAATCGTCGAAGTGGCCGTGCCTAGGGTGGTTCGCCAGGCAGCCAAGTCGCAAGAGGTGGGTGGGGTGGGGGCTCGAGACGCGACCGACGGCGCTGGACATGATATTAATGGTGATCTCGATCAGGCGCTTCGCCATTTCTATTTGCGGCTCAGCGGCATCGACCGCCTAGCCCTTGCCAGTCTTTGCGCAACGTTCATCTTTTCCTTTTTTCCTTGGACCGAGGTCGTTGGCGTCGGTTGGGTGTCGGGCATCGAAGGCCTGGGTGCCGGTACCGCTGTAGCGGCTGTACTTTCCATCTTCTTGCTCTGGCTACGAAGTGCATATCGGCGTTTTGCAGCGCTGACCCTGGTGGGCCAGCTTATCTTCGCCGCTATCGCCACTGCCCTGCCTATCTATTTGAGCATCTCAGCGCACGGAGTGACCGTTGCGTATGGCCTGGCGCTTACCGCATTGGCTGGGGCCCTGAGTATTGTGCTTTCGTTGTTGCGCTTCTTACGGCTTTGAGCCGCCGCTATTTATTAGAGAGAATTCGGTAGCGCCTTGAGCGTTTGTTCCAACGAGGTCATGCCGTTCTTCAATCTTTCGGTTGTTGGAGGTGCGACATCCCAGCCTTCCCAAGCGAGCCGTTCTGTACTGAGCTGAATGCCGTCGTAGGCGACGACTACTGCAACACCGTCGCTTACTTTTGTTTCTACTTCGGAAGTCTGCCTGTCGTCGTTGAAGACGGTGCGTGTGCTTGGGTCGACGACGTTGAGCAGGGTCCACGGGATTCGGATTTCCACAGAGCTACCGTTGATGGCCACCGCATCCTTGCTGGAGGTGAATTCAGCTTTGCGACTGACGGGGAATGTGCCGACAGGATCGATACTTTCGGGAAAGCTATATTTCCCATCGTCACTTTGGTGGGCGAGATTATTTAGCCAACGCACTTTATTCCAGGCGCCACCGTCGGTCGATATTGAATGGAAGAGTTGCTCTTCCGTCGACAAACCGTGCCAAATGCCGAAGAGGTCGTACGCTTGGGTGACAAAGAGCTGGGCATTGTCCGACCCATCGATGACCAGCGAAAACTCGCTGGCTAGAGACGTATTGATCTCGTTTGGCAAAATCGACTCGCCCAGCTTCGCATCGTAGGTATCGATGCCTACGGTGATTTTCTTTGTGGTATCGATATCAGCTTTTAGTTCTAGCTTGATCCAAAGAAAGGCTGCGTTGACGGTTACCGCTACGGATTTGAGCGCTTCGGTTCCTGTCGCTGATTTACCCTTTTCGTAGTCGGGCTTTCCCAGATCAAAAGCGATTATGCCAAAGTTTTCCTCGGGGGAGGTGACATTGGGCCAAAGCCGGAAGCGGTCCCTGGGCATGCTCAGTTTGTCGACGATCCAGGTGCGTTTCCACCATTCGTCAATCCACGCGAAGAGAATGGCACCGCCACAGCCAGATTCGTAAATATTCTCAGTCAATCGCGCGTTGGATTCAGCTTGGACCGTTTCACTCATTCCGCCGTGGGGCATTTGGCTAAAGCTGGGATGGGCGCTACCCCAGCTTGAAGGAACGCCGACTTCGGCAATGATGAGTGGCATGCCGTCGTGATGTGCCTGGAGCTCCTGAATGTAGCTGAGATAGCTGTTGGGGCCTTGATCATCCTTGCCCTTGCGGTAGTTGGGGTCTTCGTTGATGAAATCTGGATAGTAGGGATAGGCATGAAAGGTCGCGAAAATACCGCCGGGGGCATCGACGATCTCGAACTTCATTACGTCGACCATTTCGCTATCCTCGCTGCTATTTGTTTGGCTTTCAGTCGGATGCGTCAAAGGGTCGAGGGTGGGCCAGCTCGAAAGGCTTGCCGGTCGGTCTTGCCCATAGGCTTCTTGTTCGAACGCGATGAGCTTATTGAGCCGTTCAGCTACCCAAACTTCGGTGGCCGTGCCATCGGCCAGTTTCAAATGGTCGCCGGAAAAACTGCTCTTGGCCGAGGCGGCACCATTTGTTTCGGCAACCTCTTCCGGAAAGATCTCCCGACCGATGACCCAGCCGAGGATCCACTGCGAGATGTCTGTGGTGAACTGTCCATGGGCTCGGCCATAGCGATGGGCTATTTCGCAATTTCCATGGGCGCAGTTCACTGCCTCTTCGATGCCCGCGTCAAAACTGTCGCTATATGAATTGAGGTTGAGGCTATGGGCTTCGTTTTCCTCATCGAGCCAGATACCGTGCAGTAGATAGAGGGGCTGCTGTGGATTGGCACGGTTGTACGCGGCAAATTCGTCGTAAAACCTGGGGTAGTGAAGCGTATAGGTTCGGATGGTGTTGAACCCCATATCGCTCATTTGTTGAAACCAGCGGCGGTACTGTTCGGCGCTGGCCGCGAGTTCACCGGCTTGGGTTCCCGGCACGCCCACACCGAGGTTGATACCCTTGATGAAAAGTGGTTTGTAGTCGCTGCCATCATAGACGGAAAGCTGGTTCTTCGTCGTCTTGAAGGGGAGGGGATAGTCCAACTGAATATCCGGTGTGTCTCCGCAGGAAGCGATTCCAAAGAGGATAATAGGGACCGCGCTCATTCGAAAAAGAGAGAGCAGGATTCCCAACGTGCCACGTCGATTTTGGACCATAGGTTGACTATAACACCGCTTCCCTAGAACCGCAGCCGCCTGAGAAGCTCAACCGGGATGCTCCGCAAAAGCATCAAGCGGTCGGAGGGAAGGCTGGGCGCCTTTTCCTCCAGGATTTGGCCCAAAGTCAGCCCCATCTTCCCGTTTTCCATCGCAATAAACGACAGTACTGTTGATACTGCCAATTGTTGCGAGCGGGGTAGCCGGACGTTGAAGTCATCTCCCTCGGATACCGCAAGTTGGGGGATCCGATCGAGCTGAGCAAGCAGCCAGAGCATCGATAGGTTGTCGGTGATAGTTCCATGGATAGTGGAAAGAGATAGGGGTGTCTGAGAAACGCTTTGGCTGAGTTGAACGAATAGACGGCTCGCCACAAAGAGTCGAGGAAATACGCGTACGAGTTCAGCGTAAGGCAACGGGGTGAGCTGAAGGATACAATGCATACGTAGTCGGGCGAAAAGCGAGAGGAGTTGGCGGTCAATCTCGCTGCTTTCCTCTCGCATTTCGGCCCGGATTTGCAGGAAGTCGACCAACATCGCTTCGAAGGCCTCGAGTTCGCGGGTGGTTTCGCTCTCTTCCCAAGCTGCAGCGACCTGAAGGGACGGGCTTTCGGCATTCTGAAGAAAGAGGTCTCGGCAGCGGACTTCGTTTGCGATGAGGTCGGGGAGTTTCGCCTCGGGGAAGTCTTGGTGTTCTCGCGTCGCTCGCTCCGCAATAACGTATTCGTGGTCGACAATAAACTGCCTCAGCGCGGCATGGTCTAATAGGGAGTTTGCTGGATTTTCATGGTTCATTTGGATGGGGCAGTCTCGATGCAAATCCACGATGAGTACGTTGCCGAGCCAATGAAACTGATTCGCTGGAAAAGCCCGACAGGTGAAGGGCTTGGCCTCCAGGCCTTGGTTGCGCTGGATGCTGCAGCCGCCATCCTGTTCCAGGAGGAAACAGCGCGGTCCGATACCACTCACGGAGATATAGTCCGCGCTGCCCGTGGCCCGGCCGAAATAGCTCAGCGCAGGATAGTGTTGGCTGAGTTCATTGAAGGCTGTCCTGGGAAGTCCAAATCCTCCACCCTGTTTGCAGCATTTGGAGCCGCATGCTTGACAGTCGTAGGTGAGCATACCGTCGGCAAAGGGAAAGTAGATATCATGGACTATCTTCATGGAAGAGAGACTAGCGAAAGGGTGGCTCTGGGTCGAGCGGATAGGCATGATGTTCCCCAGAGAAACCCAACCGTAGTCGAAGGAGTGAATCGAAGATGACCGATAGTCCTAATATGGAGCTCCCGCTCATCGACTGTTTGAACGGGCTGGGAATTGGCTTTGAAGTTCATCGTCATGCTCCGGTGATGACGGTTCGAGAAGCTTGCCTGATGACCTCCGGGTGGATACGATCCCTACGTGACAGCTGAAGCCGATATTCTCAAGCAGCTTCGTGAAACCTATTTCGCTAGCGCGGAAAAGCGACTCTTTGACATAAGCGAGGCGCTTACCGGTCTTGAATCAGACCTGGGCGACCTTGAGATACTTCGCGAACTGCGGCGCCATTTTCATGGATTCGCGGGCTCGGGAGCCACCTACGGGTTTCCTGAAATCACGACACTGGGCCGCAAGGGTGAGTCGCGCTGTGATGAAATCCTAGAGCGGGCCGGAACGACCGAGGCTCAGGACATCGGGCTTTGGCGAGAATGCGTCAGCGGAATCAGCGCAGAACTAGGACGCGAAGAAGAGGGTTTCGACGAAGCACCCGAAATTGAAGAGAGATATCTCTTTCATTCCGATCGCACTGGACTGCAACTGCAAATGGAAATGCTGGAAAAGCGTCCAGATGATGTCGACCTGATCGGTGATTGGGAGGAATTCGAAGAACAATTGACGATAGAAACGTACGGCGCGATCTTGATCGACGATCGCGATCGCGCTTCGAATGTCCGTCGTATTGCTCGCATGCGGGAAAATAGCATGCTCCAATACAAGACCCCTCTGCTGGTCGTTTCAGAGGCGGTACACGATTATTCGCACCAGCTCAGAATGGAACTCGCGCAACTCGGCGTCGATCAAATCATCTCTTCAGATTCGACGTTGACAGATCTTCGAAAGGAATCTGCTCGAATCCGTGGAAGCCGACGTAGTCATCGGGGCGTGGTACTACTCGTGGACTCCGATACGCACCATTTTGAAGAACTCGAGGAAATTCTTGCCCGTCGGGAAATTATTACCCTTCACGCAAAAGACCATTCTGAATTGGCGCAATGTTGGTTCACTCGCCCGCCCGACCTATTGCTCTATCGGCAAGATACCGTAGATGCCCAAGATGCGCGTTTCTTTCAAACCCTGAAGGGAAGCGCAGTTCTCAAGACAGTAGACATTGTCCTCCTTGTTTCGGATTATGCCATAAGCAAACGAACTGCCATTTTCGATCAAGGCGTCGACGATTTTCTAGAATTGCCACTTCTTGAGTCGGAAGTAATGGGTCGGCTCTTGCCGCGGCTCGAGCTGAAGCGGGGTATCCGCACCCGTGGGCGTGACCATGATGCCGGCGCTGCCGGCGGCTCCACCGAGACGAAATCACCGTCTTCAGCGACCGGAACGACGAAGGGCGAGGGAACGGAAGGCCTACGGGTTTTGTTGGCCGACGACGATCCGCCCATTCGTGGCCTTCTCGCTTTTCACCTTGAAAAGGCGGGGTGGGATGTTTGCGCTGTAGAAGATGGTCGCCAGGCGGTGGAAGAACTCGCGAAATCGACTTTCGACCTCGCAGTCCTGGATGTAAATATGCCCATCATGAGTGGTTTTGACGTCTTGGACTGGTTGGCGAGCCATGCTCAAAGGCGGCCAGCCAAGGTCGTGATGCTAACAGCGATGTCCTATGAAGCATCCGTGCAGCGGGCGTTCGAGTTAGGCGTCGATGAGTTTCTTTCCAAGCCATTTGACCCCCTTGTGGCCGTAACCCGTATCAAACGTCTTTTTGCCTGAGGCGAGGAACCGTGGGCGTAGACCTCATCTTTTGGGATTCTGAATTTCGCGCGCTTTGGCTCACCATCGCGGTTGAGCTCGTTTTGGTTGTCTCGCAACTCATCTTCTTAACTTGGTTGGCTCGGCGACGAACCTTCCTTGAACAACAAACGGCGCGTTTCAAGAGTGAAATGACAGCAGGCTTCTATGAGGCCACAAACGATGCAGCCGCATTGGACGTCTGGGTGAACAATGCAAAGGGCTATCCCTCGAGCACCCTACGTGAATTTCTTTTGCCCTATTTGCAGGCAACGCGCGGGGACGTGCGCTCGAACACACGGTTGGCCTACGTCAAATTGGGACTTCTCGCTCAGGATATTCGGAAATCGAGATCGCGACTGTGGAACAGACGCCTCATAGCCATGCGCTACCTTTGGGTGGTCGCCGAGGCCGAAGAGAAAGATATCGTTTTGGAGCGTTGCGACGATATCTATCCGATTAGAATTCTCGTGGGTGGCATTCTCGCCCGCATCGGTGCCACCGACGATTTCTTAGGGTTGATCAGCCAATTGCAGGTACCGCGGCGGGTTATGGAACAACCCATTTGGACGATGGTCCGCGACATGCCAGCTCAGGAATTTCGTAAAGTCGCCATCCGGTGGCCTGATATTGAAAGTAGCTATATGAGGCGCATTGTCTTGGTTCGCTCTGCTCGAGCGGCACCCCTGATTTGTAAGAAGTGGCTCAAAGATGCGGCAAAATCTGACGATGTGAACCTACGCATCGCCGCTTGTGGCGCCATTTCGGAACTAGCTGTGAGTTCGCTTGTAGAGTTGGCGGTCAGCCTTTTGGCAGACCCCGCCTGGGAGGTTCGCCTTCACGCCGTGGATTCCATGGCGAGAATCCGTTCCAACGCCTGTCTGGATCATTTGGCTAGTGCTGCGGCAGATGCCGCCTACTGGGTTCGGCAGAAGGCGGTGAAGGCTATTTCGAGTTTTGGTGCGGAAGGGCGAACCTGCCTTCAGGCCATAATCGAGGAGGATGCGGATAGTTTTGCGGTGGATGCAGCGGCCGAAGAAATCGACCGCCAGAAACGAATTGCGGCGGGAGCCTTGGCATGAGCTTTGCCTTTCTCAGCTTCGCGTTCATCGGCTATTTTGTGGCTCTCAACACAACGTATACGATATTGATCGGGCTTTCTCTGCTGGAGACCATTCAACGACGGGCGACACGATTGAAAGAAATGGAAAGCGGGTTTCTTTCTGAAGCCATTAGCCCCCCACTAACGATTGTCGCTCCCTCGTATAACGAGGAGGCCGGGGTGGTCGAAAGCGTAAAAGCGTTTCTACAGATCAACAACCCGAGTCTCAACATTGTTGTGGTCAACGACGGAAGCTCCGACCGCACCCTCGAAATATTGAAGATTCATTATTCGCTCGTGAAGGTCAAAATGGTCGTCCAAGAGCGTGTGAAGGGGACGCAGGCCATTAAGGCAATTTATCGCTCTACTTTGGATTCTCGGCTTTTGGTGGTCGACAAGGAAAACGGCGGCAAAGCGGATGCCTTGAATGTGGGCCTTAATGTCTGTCGAACGCCTCTCGTCTGCTGCGTCGATTCAGATACGCTTATCGAACGGAATGCGTTGGTAAGCATGGTGGAGCCCTTTATCTACGATGACGGGCAAGTTGTGGCCGTGGGTGGAACCGTGGCCGTGGTCAATGGTTCAGTTGTTCGGGATGGAAGGGTTGTTGAGCAACGCCTGCCCAAAAATTCAATCGCCCGCTTTCAAATTGTCGAATATCTACGTGCATTCCTTTTCGGCCGTATGGGCTTCAATCGCCTGGGCGGAAACCTGATCATTTCAGGCGCTTTCGGGCTTTTCTATACGGATGCAGTCTTGCAAGTCGGGGGGTTCGAACACGACACTGTTGGCGAGGATATGGAGTTGGTCGTGCGCTTGCATCATCGTTTGCGCGACAAAAAGGTGCCCCATCGGGTGCTCTATATCCCGGACCCCGTTTGCTATACTGAAGTGCCCGAAAAAATTTCAATCCTGATGAAACAACGCGATCGCTGGCAAAGGGGACTAGCAGACTCCCTTTTTCGGCATCGTGAAATGTTCTTGAACCCACGTTACGGTTTCGTGGGAATGATCGTCTTTCCGTGTTTCGTCCTCTTCGAGCTAATAGGGCCGGTGATCGAGCTAGCCGGGTATCTGTGGTTTATCTACTCTTTGATCTTCGGCCCCATCAATTATACCGTGGCCATTCTCTTCTTTCTGGTCTCGTTGATCTGGGGTTTTTTCTTGTCGGTACAAAGTTTGGTACTCAGCGAACTCTTTATGCCTCCGTATCGAGGCTTCAAGGCACGGGCGATTTTGATACTATATGCTTTCCTCGAAAATCTAGGCTACCGTCAGATGACCCTTTACTTTCGGATCAAGGGAATCGTTACCTACCTCAAGGGCGACAAGAGCTGGGGCAAGATGGAGCGAAAGGGTTTTAAGAAGAAAAGACGATGAGTCGTATACGAACCGTTGCGGTCATATCTATTGGCGTTCTCATCAACGTGATGTTCGTTCGGGCCGCCATCGCTTGCCCCGAAGCTGACAGACTTTGGCGCCTAGGCAAGGCGAGGGAGTCCGCGTCGGCAGCGGAAAGATGCTTGGCGATTCAAGGCGATAGTGCCCCGGCGTTAGTGGCGCTCGCACGTGCTTGGGCGGCGGAAAAACGTTACGACGCAGCGTTGGACAAATTGCGCCTCGCCCAGAAATTGGAGGATAAGAACCTCGACATCGTGGCCTGGCGCCTGCGGGTCCTGGTTTGGATGTCTGACCTCTCGAGGGCGCAAGAACTCACTCAGAAATTGCCCGCGGAG
>Ga0257122_1000653_pt1 | contig 29101 bp, 19 predicted proteins | sample SI106_120metaG_FD_190146 | JGI IMG/M metagenome (GOLD analysis project Ga0257122, IMG submission 190146) | Marine microbial communities from Saanich Inlet, British Columbia, Canada - SI106_120 | ecosystem: Environmental > Aquatic > Marine > Inlet | place: Canada: British Columbia | collected... | reverse complement strand
GCCCCTGCGGAAGAGCCATCGGCCAAAGAGGCAACCACCGAAGACGCCACAACTGACAACGATGAAAAGGCAGAGGCCAAAGACCCGGAAACCCTGCGCAAGGAACTCGATCAAGCCCAGGCCGCCCTCGCCGACCTGCAGGCCAAGGAAACCTTGGTTCCGGTCGACGTCGATACGGAACTCGTCGCCTCGGTCGTCGCCGACTGGACCGGCGTTCCCGTCGGCAAGATGGTCGAAGACGAAGCGGAAGTGCTGCTCACGCTCGAGGATGAAATCCGCAAGCGAATCAAAGGCCAAGACAAGGCCTTGAACGCGTTGGGCGAAGTCATTCGAGCATCAAAATTGGGACTCGCCAACCCGAACTCTCCCAACGGCGTCTTCTTGCTGGTTGGGCCCAGTGGTGTGGGAAAGACCGAAACCGCTCTGGCCATTTCGGACCTACTCTTCGGTGGTGAGCGTTTCTTGGTCACCATCAATATGTCCGAATTTCAGGAAAAACATACGGTTTCACGGCTGATCGGCTCTCCTCCCGGCTACGTCGGATACGGAGAAGGTGGCGTTCTTACGGAAGCTGTCCGTCAGCGCCCCTATTCGCCGGTCGTCCTAGACGAGGTAGAAAAAGCGGACCCCGAGGTCATGAATCTTTTCTACCAGGTTTTTGACAAAGGTATGCTTTCCGACGGCGAAGGTCGTGAGATCGACTTCAAAAATACAGTCCTACTGCTCACGAGTAATCTCGGCTCGGATGTGATGACGGAAATGTGTCTGGCCGATCCTCCTCCAACCACACAGGAAGTCGTCGACGCGATTCGACCGATTCTCAGCAATCACTTCAAACCGGCCTTATTGGCCCGAATGAATATTGTGCCCTACTTCGCACTGGGTGCTGAAGCGATGCGGGAAATCGTCGATCTCAAATTGGGCGGCCTAATCGGGCGATTGCAGACCACCCACGACATCGAAATGACGATCGACAGCAAAGTCAGCGACCAAATCGCGGCCCGCTGCCAAGAAGTGGAAACCGGGGCGCGAAATATCGACCATATCATGAGCCGCACCCTGCTCCCGTTGATATCCCGCGCCATGCTGGACCAGATGTCCAAAGGGCCTATGCCCGCCAAGATGCAACTGGTCCTCGCTGACCACGGAGATTTCAAACTTAATTTTGACAGCTGATTCTCTCCTACAAATCCTACATCACCCCCCAAATCCCATTTCCACCACAACGGTTTCGAACCAGCCCTAGTAGCCCTTTTCTCGCCATATCGGTGTTGACTTCGAGCATGGCTCCGAGGACAATACGGGTCGCACTTTCAGGAGAAACCGATGGGAAAGAATGACGGGTCTGTTGCACCTAAAGAACGGGTCAATATCGTCTATAAGAGTGATACTGGCGACGCTAAAGAAGAAGTAGAACTGCCATTCCGCATGATGATCATGGGCGACTTTACCGGTCGCGCAGATGATACGGTCCTCGAGGAGAGAGAACCGGTTAGCATCGATAAGGATAACTTCAACGACGTGTTGGCAGCACAGGGCGTCAGCGTTGATGCTCAAGTACCTAATGAGTTATCCGACGCCGAGGGAGAGGAGCTTTCCGTCGCGCTAAATTTCAAGCAGATCAAAGATTTTTCACCGGACGCGATCTGCCAACAAATCCCCGAGCTCAAACAACTGGTTGAGCTACGCGATGCCTTGAGCGCATTGAAGGGCCCACTGGGAAATATTCCTGCATTCCGCAAACGACTGCAGGCAATCCTGGATGACCCCGAAGCGCAACAACGTTTGGTGTCTGAACTGAAACTCGATTCCAAGGATGAGGGCTAAAATATGTCTGAGGAACTACAAGCTGAAACAGCAGCGGCGGAAGCGACCGACGGAGGAGCATCGCTCCTCGATGAAATCGTCGCCCACACCAAAGTAAAACCCAACGACGACGGCTACGACGAAGTTCGCAGCGGCGTACAAGCGCTGGTCGTGCAATTGGTCAAGAGCCGCAAGTCCGGTGAAAAGATCGATCGCAAAGTCATCGACGCGATGGTCGGCGAATTGGATCACCGTATCGGCAAGCAGGTCGATCAAGTCCTGCACAACGACCAATTCCAAAAGATCGAGTCCGCCTGGAAAGGCCTCAAATTCTTGGTCGACCGCACAGATTTCCGCGAGAATATTCGCTTCAATCTGCTGCAAGTACAAAAACAAGAATTGCTCGACGATTTCGAAGACGCATCTGAGATCGTCACCTCGGGTCTTTATCGCCACGTCTATTCGGCAGAGTATGGACAGTTCGGTGGTAAGCCCTACGGTGCGATGATCGCCAATTATGAATTTGGCCCAGGCGCTACGGACCTCGCATTGATGCGTTATTGCGCATCGGTTGCAGCCATGTCCCACGCACCTTTCCTTTCCGCCGCCTCACCAGAGTTTTTCGGCTCGGGCGAAAATGATTTCCAGAATCTACCCTATACCAAGGATCTGGAAGCCATGTTCGAAGGCAAGCAATACACCAAATGGCACGGCTTCCGCGAATCTGACGATGCGCGTAACGTCGGCCTGGTTATGCCTCGTTTCATGCTCCGCGCTCCGTATAAGGCTGAAGAAGGCCAAGTACGTAGCTTCAGCTACGACGAGGAAATCGAAGGCGAGCATAGCAATTATCTTTGGGGCAACGCGGTATTCTCATTCGCCAGCCGCCTCACGGAAAGCTTTGCCAAATATCGTTGGTGTCCGAATATTATCGGCCCCACCTCCGGTGGTACGGTCGACGATCTTCCGATTCACAACTACGAAGCCATGGGTGAAGTCCGCAGCAAAGTACCCACCGAGGTACTGCTGACGGAACGCCGCGAATTCGAACTATCCGAGCAGGGCTTCATCGCGCTCACCATGCGTAAGGATAGCGACAACGCAGCTTTCTTCTCCGCCAACTCAACCCAGAAGCCGAAGTACTTCGGCAACTCGGAAGAAGGCAAGAAAGCCGAGACCAACTATCGTCTCGGCACCCAGCTTCCCTATATGTTCGTCATCTCTCGCTTGGCCCACTATATGAAAGTGATCCAGCGAGAAAATATCGGTAGCTGGAAGACACGTATCGAATTGCAGACCGAACTCTCAAATTGGATCGCGCAATACGTTTCTCCAGTCGACAATCCCCAGCCGTCGGTTCGCTCCCGTCAGCCCCTACGCCAAGCCTCCATCACCGTGGAAGATGTCCCCGGAAACCCAGGCTGGTACAAGGTAGATATGAAGGTAGTCCCCCACCTCAAATATATGGGCGGCTTCTTCACCCTTTCCTTGGTAGGTAAGCTAGACCAAGACTAGGCAGCACCTTCGACTGCGGTGCCTTTCTTCGGCGCCACTCAAACTCCCTGCGAATACAACGAACCCTGCAAGCCTGAACCGGGCGATAGCTGCGCGCAGCAGCTATGACTCCGCCGCGAAGTCTCCGGCTTTCACGGATCGGCAAAAACTGTGGTCACCCTACGTGACACGGCAACATGAATGTCGCATGTGTATCTTCGCCCGCCTAAACCACTGAATGAACGGCATTCCGGCCACGCATAGATACAGCCGAGAGTTTGGCGCGATCATTGCTGTGTTCCAATCCGCAAGCACGGGACCGCATCACCGCAAAGGACGAGAAAACAATGCAAACAAGACAGCATGCTCCATTGAGAAAGACAGCTAGAGATTTTTCATTCGCCGCAGGCCTGCTGGTCGCTACATTCTTGCTAACCTCAGCCGGTTGGGCCGACGGGAAAAGGAAAGCAGATACGCCGCCGCCAGCGCCGCAGGTCAATAGCATCTTATCGCCAGCAAACCTTTTGCGAGAAAGCCAAACATCTTGGGACCCGACCGACAATCTCAATAAACGGACAAAGCTCTACGCCAACGGCATGCGCATCGGTACGCAAATCGAATATCGCAACGGCACCACGGTCACCTACCGCCGCGGAGGTTGGTCCTTCTATACCCCCGAGCAACTCACCCCTGAAATGAAAGACCGACTCAAGAGCACCGACTTTCGGGGACCGGCAATGCGCATCGTTTCTAAACTAAATAAGGACGGAAGTCGGACGACCCGCGCACACGTCATGGAAAGCCATACGGGCCGACACAATCGCCAAGGCGAAGAAATCGCCGGCGGCTTCGCCCACCTTCACCCCGTACATTGGACGCGCGTCAAACATACCAATGGCACCACCGTCCTCTACCGCCCCACGGGTGATTCATCCAACGGTCATCTAAGAAGACAGACCATCATGACTTTCAGTGCCAAGCCCGGTCATGCAAATAAGATCCTGCAACCGCGCAAGAGTATCCGCACGTGCCAGGGCATCTGTGGCGCCAAACACGATTCACATAAGGCCTATGTACACAACCGCCGGCAAGCCCAAGCGAGACGGGCGAGCCGATAGCTACAGATGGTTAAGGAAGTTTGTTCGCTAGATCAGTCGTCCGACGCGCGCTTCTGAAAGGCAGCCTGCGTATCTGCACGGGCGAGAATCGTCATCATCTTTGAAGCTTCAACTTCAAATTCAGCCGTCTTTTCTTCGTCATCAACGTGTTCGATTATTTGACGATAACAATCGATCAAGGTTGTGGTGACCTGAACCAGAAGCCCGGTTTCCCAAGTTGCTAGGGGTTGCTGAAGTTCCTGATAAAGATCTTGAAGCAAAGGCCGGCCAATATCCGCCGCTTCATTTTCCACACAAAGCTTGCCTAAAGCGAGTCGCAAGCGAAACCGCATGGTCGTCGATCCCGTCAGTGCCAAGGCGTCCTGGATGATACGGCAGCCGTTATCCAACCCCTTGCGCTTCGTTTCCTTTTCCGCCTCGGAAACAACTTCCGCAACGCGCTCTTCTTCCGCATTCGGTCCAACCTCTACGGCCTCGCCTCCACCACCGCCCCCCCCTTTTTTGCCTTTGCCTAAGAGGGATTCAAAATATTCCCCGACCTCGGCACTCGCGTTGGCGAAATCTCCCATGCCTAGATAATAACCAACCGCCTGCCCCTTCACGGTTTGGGCCACCGCCTTATAGTCGTCGCCTTCAACTTCTTCCAGCGCTTCAACCATATAACGCTGAACGTTGATGTCGAAGACACCTTCGTCCACCAGTTCAGTCGCCATGCCAATACAGTCGGACCATTCCCCTTCGTCGAAGGCGGTTTTCAACTGCCGAAGCTGTTGCGGATTGGGAGCGGGAATGGCTTTATTTCCATCGACCACCGCGCAAAATGCACCGGCCAAATGGGCCAAATGCCAGCCGATGGCAGTCTCATTGTTGCCATTGAGGTAGTAGGAAGCGAGTTTCTTCAGAGTGAGTTCAATTCCTTCTATAGCCTCTTTCGCCTCATCGTCGTCGTCGATATCCTCCGGCAGATACACACCCGGCGGAGGAGGCGGAGGAGGCGGAGGAGCTGCCGCCACCGGTGCCGCCGCAGCCCCACCGGCATCACCGCCTTCGGCCGGCGCGGGTTCCGCACTCGGCTCGGGTGGGGGAGGTGGGGGAGCCGTACTTTGTAATGCCGCTTCGAAGGCCTTGTTGATCGGCCCCACCCGCGGATGCATCGATTCCAATTCGTCCCTTAGGAGGTCATCCAATTTGGCGAACTGCTCAACACAGACTTTCAACGCCTCATGATGGCTGTTGTCAGGCGTATACGATTCAAGTTCTTTGCTGAGACCATCCGTGAACCAAGAAAACGCGCCGGCGCGACCGCGTTTACGCGCCGCTTTCGGAAACATCTCTGCTGAATGACCTTCGATTAGGAAACGGTAGGCAAAGAGACCTGAGGCGAGTCCGACAACCCCGTCCTTAACCATCAAGGCAAGACAAAGCGGACCCAGCACCCCCATATCTTTGGTGTTGTTCCGGAGGAGGTCATCACAAGAAGAAAGTACTTCATTCCAGTCGCAGGGGCTTCCTTCCACTGATTCCAAATTCGCGATTTCGGCCAGCAACTTTTCGTAGGAATCTTCGTAGCGGGAAGGCTGTCCGCAAAATGCGTCACCGGGAATGGCCTGACACCAGGTCTGTCCTCGTTCAATAATCGCTTCGCTCATCCTTGGCCCTCAAATAGCTTTCGCAGGGGATCGCTTAGATTGACTGGCGCTACCCGATCTTCTCCGCTCTCTGCAGTTGATAGATCGCAGAGGGTGGCGTCTTGCCAATCCTCACGCCATAATGCTGACAACGATTTACTTGTGAATTTATTGAAATAGATCAGCATCGTGCGATCTGTCCAAATGACATTGGGCAAAATCGGCACCGGCAGCATTTGCTGAAATAGCCCCAACCAAAGCGCTGCACCACCTTCGCCATCATTACCTAGAGGACAGCGAATACCAAATCTAGGCAGCCCCTGGCCACTGCCAACCGGTGCACAAGCTTCCTTCAAAGTACCCAAGGCTTTGGGCGTTTGGCTCACAGCTGCCAGTCCGAACATGGTGGAAAACGTGCTGCCACAATCGGTGTTATCTAGAAAACTATCATAGGCCTGGATGGCGTCGTCCATGGGGGGCTGTTCAGGGGCGACCAGTTGGTCGACGCTCCGCGCAAGGCTTTCCCGATCCAAATCAGCCACGCCGGCCAGCACGCGATTCACATCTTGAAAGAAACGAAGATGGGGCAATGCCGGATAGTTCTCGAAGACCATCCTTTGATCGATTTCGGCAAAGATCATGAGGGGGAATTGCCGACCGGACTGATCGTTACTCGCGATCATACTCCCTATCACGCAGCGCGACGATTTCGCCGCAATATCTTGATAGACGAATGAAATGCGTGGCGCCGACAAATAGAAGGTTTCCCAGTCGGGAATCAAACGTTGCGCCGCAGGAAGAGCCGCCGATAACCACTCGTCGAGGCTATTCAAATGGGGGCTATTGGCGTTGTATCGCAAGAAGTCCCCCGCTGCCGGATGCTTGCCGTACAAGCCAACCACCGCGGGAGCGTCTTTCTTCTTATTCCAGAAAAGGCCCATCTATTGACAACTCAATTCAAGATCATCGAAGAGCAAGTTGTAAGTCCTCGATGGTCTTAGGTCTATGGGTATACGAATCTGTTTATTCTTGAAACTCCATTCCACCCGATACCAGCTACCGCGTTTGCGCACTTTTCCTTCACGTATCAAACGCAGCAACGCCCAGGGGCCTTGGAAAGCGAGTTCTTCTTGCAGGTTGTTATCGCCTTTGACAACGAGCCGACTTCGCTGCCCCTCACCCGTCCATTCAAGCGCCCACTGTTCCACTGGACCGTTGCGGTAGGTATTGCTCTTATCTTCGACCTCGAAAATGATTTCACTGATCAAATGTGGGCTACCCTCTGCGATGATGGCCGGGCGGGGACGGGCTTCGAAACGCAATCGAGGTGCTTCGGCACCCTTGGGAAATAGTCCACGAGATATTCGCCAACTCTGGCTGATAAAGCTGATCAGCTTTTCAGAAGCGGGCGTGCCCGGCGCCGCGGTGAACTTGTCTCCCTTGCGACGCAGGCTCTTCTTCAAATTGGTATTGTAGAATGTCCACACAGTTCCTTCAGTGGCAAAGAACTCGCTCACATCCTGAAGCAACGCATCACGCTTTGACTTCTTGTCGAAGGGAAAACGCTCATGCAGTTTTTCGTCGAAGATGGCACAGACATCTTCGCTAAATTTCTTCGAACTCTGTCCTTGCTGGTAAACTTTGACGTTGATGCCCACACTGTCGATCGGCGCATAGAATAGAGGTTTTACAAGGCGCCGAAGGTCCCCGCTGAGTGTAATCAGAACCCCCTTCGTGATCCGGTTCGCCGTTTCCAAGGCCTTCTTCACGCCACCGGTTTCACCCGGAGTTTCTGCCTTGATCTCAGTCGCTAATTCTTCGCGAATCTTATTCAGTTGATCGAGGTATTGCTTGAGCCCGGAAACTTGGACCTGACCATCGAGCCCCTTTGGCGGTATTACCAATTCTCTGAGTGGCAAGAAGGTGCGTTCAACAGGATTCAAGGCGCCGCGGGTTGCATTTCGCGCAGCCTTGTCCAATCCATATTTCTTTGCCTTGGTCGCGTAGCCCTTCAGCTTGTTGGGCAAAGGCGTCTTGCCTCCTGAACCGCTGCTCGAGAAATCCGTGTTGATCGCCACGGCCACAAAAAGGTCACGATAAGGCTCGGGCGGCTCCGTCAACCTTTCCAGAAGCGCCAACGAATCAGCGGCTGTCTTCTGGCTGTTGATGCTGATGCCGCGCAAAAAGCGCCGCCATGCGAAAATATATTCCTCATAGTAGCGGCTGCGTAATCGTGCAGCCACATCCTTGGTACCCTCTTCGCCAAGAACCCATGGTTCAATATTTGAACCGCTGACCAATTGCTGGGCTATGCGGCGCCGTACGAAGTCCTTCCAGCCCTTTTGGGTATAGGCGCCCGGTACGGAGTACTTTGATTGCAGAACCGTTTGTATGCGCCCTCTCAGGGCCGCACGTAGGGTGAACGGAGGCAGCTTCTTGTTGGCATCCTCGATCAGGCGACGATATTCCGTATCGCATGAACGCAACGCTTGCCTCACTTTGCGAACCGTCTCTTCTTTCTGTTCTAGCCAGCCCGCTTTGGCTTCGGCCTTTCTCAAACGCAAATAGCGTTTGGCGTTGCGCTCCAATAGCGCTGTTTCCTTGGCCACCTCTGGATGAAGTCGCTTCTTCCATTGGTCGACGAGGATCTTATTCACGAAATCGACCTTCAGACGTTGTCGTTCGGTAACCATCAAATAGGCCTTGAGCAGATCGAAATCGCTCATGGATTCTTCAACGCCTTTTGCGCCCGCACCGCTGGTACCCGTTGCGCAGCGTTTCGACGAACCGATATCCTCGAGCGTCGCTTCCAACTCGGTGCCCGCGGGACGGACAAAGGCGCGCTTCATTCGTTTGATGTAGACCTTTTGTGCAGGCAAGTGAATTTGGTTACCCTGATAGAAACCGAAACCCAAACTCCACGGCGTTCCCGCCTTTGCCGCCACCTCGAAAGTATCTAGTCGGTGGCCCAGCCGTTCCAGGGCTCGCAAGCTGTCGGCCACATCCCGCGGGTCGTCGGGGGTGGTCACACGGGATTCCTTGGCGAGTTCCATCGTGGAAGTAACCAAGGCGTTGTTGTTGAAAAACGTGACGAGCCCAACGGTAACGATGCCTGCAGAAAGGGCCGCGCCGGCGATCAGACCCGCAATCGACAATTTCAGACGTCTGCGAAGTGCCGTGGCCGTGGTACCTGCCAATTTGCGATCGGGAAAGATCACGCGCGTGAAAACATCGGCCAGGAAATATGATTTCTTCGTAACCTTCTGCGCCAATGTCGGCGCTGTCGCTTCTTTAACCCCTAAGGCATTACCCATCATGGACATGACGCGGTCCATGGGACGCCCCTCTTGGGTTCCGCTACAGAAATAGACACCTCGAAGACGTGGCGTTTCTGAATAGGGATTGGCCACCAAAAGCTGCGACAAAAATCCCTTCACCGGTTCATACACAGAATCGAATTGCAGGGGAAATTGGAAGACAGCTGAGCGATCTTGTGATTTGGCCTTGGTCAAACGAATGAGACCGCGCTCGCGAAGGCGGTCGCTAAGCTGATTGAATTCGTCATCAAAGAGTTCTTCGATATCGGTGGTTGCCGAAGTGAGCGGAACGGTGAAACCGAAGATCTGCGACCGGGACTTCTTCTTCATATCTCCGAAGAATTCCACGAAGCCGGAGAGCAAATCGCATTTGGTCATCAAGATATAGACTGGGACGATCAGGTCTAGCTCGCTGATCACCTGATCGATACGGCTACGAACTTTTTGAGCCAGCTCATCTAATTCATGAGGTCGCGCATTGAGGACGTCGGCGATGCTAACAGCAACAAGCAAACCATTGAGCGGCCGGTGCTTACGATAGCGTTTGAGCATGCGCAAGAAGGCGGTCCACTCGTCCATGTCATCATCTTCGGACGTGTAGCGGCCTGCCGTATCCAAGAGAATAGCGCGGTCCGAAAACCACCAATCGCAGTTTCGCGTACCACCGACACCTTTGATCGCCTTGCGATCGCCGGTGGTATGGGGAAAGTTCAACCCCGACTGCAAGAGCGCGGTACTCTTACCCGCCGCGGGGGGACCGATGATCATATACCAAGGAAATGCATAGAGAGCTGTTCCTCGCCCACCACCCAATCGCGATTTCTTCAGCGAAGCCACCGCATCTGTGAAGGCATCGTTGAGGACCTTGATCTCATCGCGACGGTCGGGGCGAACACTGTCCTGCTGCAGGCGCCCCTGCTCCTTCATCGCCTTCTCAAGACCCCCCGCAGCCTTACGCTGGCTGAGGAATTTCCAGATTACGAGAACGATGGGGGGCAAGAGCAGGACGAGAATGATCAGTACCCGCCACAGAACACTCTTGATGCCCACGAGAGGTGCAAGAAGCCACACGCCGACAACGACGAGAAGCAGAATCAGCTCGAATACGAGCACGCGCCACATGGAAGTTTAACCTCTACCCATCTGCTGCAACGCCTCAAGCGCCTCGTTGCGACCAGATATCAAAATGAAATAGAGCGCGACGACCGTGCCGACGGCGAGAATGAGGCAAACGCCGGCTATGGGCAACAACGGAAGACGCCGACGTCCTTCAACGCGATCGTCTGGACGCCGACCGTGTGGAGAAAGTTTGCGTACCCTCTTGCCGTAGAGTTCACGACGCAAATCTTCGATGAGCACTTCGGTTTCCTGCCCACCCGACATGCGATATTCGCCCATGAATCCCAGAACGAGTGTCGTATAGTAGATTTGGGTAACGGCGTGTGAACTTCGGCGAACATCTTCCAATCGATGAAAAAAGACCGTACCGGCGTTGCTTTCCCCAAACATGACAGCCTGAAGGGGATTGGTCGACCATTGCTGTTTTCCGGGCCAACGCGAATATTGCACCATCTCGTCGACATAGGAAGCCAACGCGAAGGCAGCCGCTTCGACTTCGGGTGCACCGATACCTTCCTTGAGGGAACGCTTCTTCATCTGTTCGAAAAGCGTGAACACGCGCCCCTGTAGGGTTGTGAATTCTGGCAATTCCGCTTTGCCGCTGGATATCTGCTGTCCGAGCAAGAAGATCTCAGTGCATATCTGCAGAAGGATGTCGGCTTCTTGTTCCGGAGAATTCGCCATGACTAGCCTTCCACAGCAAGTAGTTCGAGCTTCACAGAATCTGGCTTAACCGGTTGATAGATGGCCAGAGAGTTCGACTGTTGAGCAGCGTCCCAATAACGGCCCGTTTTGCCTAACTGCAAATAGACCATATGTGCCCGTACAGGGACGGCACTGGGTGGCGAAAGGTCCACATGAGCCCCGATGCCCGGCAACGCCGACTGCACGATTTGGGCGATCTGATCCAACGACCCCAATTTGACATAACGCGGTACATCGTCTCGCAGAACGTTGTCGGGCACATCCCCCCCAACAACGAGATATAGATCGTGAGCCGACAGCAGTTGAGGATCGTCCAAGTTGGCAACGAAAAGCCCTGGTTGCGTTTGTTCGAGCTGGATCACCTTGTATCGGGCAGAAACGACCGTACCCAAGAGGTTGGTGACAAGATCGAAAAGCGGAACCAAACTGCCCGAAAGATCGTCAAAGCGAAAGCGAGGAATATCCACCGGATCGGAGCGGGATTCGAAAGTTGATAGCTGTCCCGCTAAAGTCGCCAGAGTTAAGTAGAGCTGTTCAGGATGAACTTCCCCCTGATCGGCATAATGCATCATTAATGGCAGGGTGCTATTGAGGGTATGCAAATACCAAAAGGTCGCGATATCTGCCGCACCAAATTCGACCATTGCCGCAGCGCGGGTTCCATATTTGGAGACCATGCTTTTTTGTTTGCTGGCCATCGCCGAGACCACGCGTGCCAGACGATCCGTCAGCATGGGAGATACCGAAACGCGCAAACATGGCGGCACATAGTCTTGACTAATCGCCAGGCGCCCCGCTTCGTCGAGCTCCAGTTCGGCAAGCTTGATCGTAATATAGTTCTGCCGGTTGTCTTCATCCATTAATAGCTGCGCGTTGGGGCGCACGCATTCTATATCCGTCTCTTGAGACGACTCATATGAATCGCTGACGATCTCGGATTGGTGAACGAACCTCGTTCCTGCCACCGTACCATCCGAAACACCACCAACATCCGCACTGGGCACGCCGAGAAAAATCTCGGCCTTGTTCTTACCCCCACGAATCCCCTGAGCGGTCATGACGGTGAGCCCTTTGGCTTGGTTTTCTGGGCCCAACTGAACGAATAGTCCGTCGGGCATGATGGCATTGACGCGATTAATGCGGAAGATTCCTCGAGCCAATTCGTCGAGGTCTACCTCCATATCGCTGATTCCCCAAAGATACGGGCTAATGGAACCAACGCGTTGATCGAGGAGCTCCTCGTGATACCGATCGAGGAGCTGAAAGTGTTGGGGCATCATGAAGAGCCCGTCTTTCCACAGGGGCTTTGCGCTCATTGGGCTTTCACTTGGCTTTCGGAGTTTCGGGCTTCGTACCCGGTTTGTAGATCTTTCTTCCGTGCAATTCGGCACCGACGACGGTGTGTAGCGAATCCTTCTTCGCACAGCGGCTATTCATTTTGCGGACATCGGAAACGTAGCGCCAACCATCGGCGGGAGGCTCGCGATAGATTCCCACCAGTGCGACGTAATTGATATTCGGGTCACTCTTCAAGGGGTAGATCTTCACTTTGTTGGGAAAGACTGTCACGGTTTCTACCTTCAACAAGGTATCCTTCAACGCTTCCTTCGCGTTCTTCCAAACACCCTCGAAATCCAACTCGTCGAAGAGTTCCCGTTTCTTGAGCAAAAGGATACGTACTTCGACAGGCATGGGCTGCCCGTTGGCATTGGGGTTGAGGTCAGATCCCGCCTGCAAGAAGACCTCCAACGGGGGTCGGTCGCAAGCCTTCTCCGCCTGCTGTTTAGCCAAGCGTTTGAGTTCCTTGTCAGCTTCAGCGGGTTTAGCGGGCTCGGAACAACCCACGCATAACGCCACCAACAAGAAAGCGGAAAGGGCCGCTCCTGTCGATCGTCGAAGATACCGATCCGTACTCATTAAGATTCCCCGTACTCCGTATCGGAGTCGTAATTATTTTCCCAATCTTCAAACGTATAAAGCAGGCGAATGTCGCCGATTTTTATTTCGTCGCCCGGTGAGAGTTGGCCGTGCCCCAAAGGCTCTCCACCTTTGGTAATGCCCCCAGTGGCGCCCAAGTCGGCCATCAAACAGCGACGGTCTTTACGCAACGCGATCGCATGTCTTGAACCAACATTTCCCGCCCGCACGACCAAATCACAGCTTGCATGAGAACCGATGACATAGGCCACGCCATCCTCTAACGCGATACTTCGCCCTTGGTCGATACCATCCAATATTTCGAGACGTACAGCCCCGACTTGTCGGTCGGCGAAACGTTTTGCAATGGAATACACGAAGGGGAAATGTCCGATCTTGAATTCCAACCCATCGGTCATTTCTACGAGCATTTCCGTGGCCGCATCATCCCACGTCAGGAGTCGATAACCCTGGTCGGTGAGCTGAAACATTCCTTCTAGGTCACGGACGCGATCTCCCGTTACTTGAAAATCCGAATCGGCCGCGGCACCTACTCTAAAATCGGGCCGGATCACTTGCGTGGTGAAGTCAGCCTCGAAAAGCGGAACGATCCAAGCATTGAAATCCAAACTTTGGATTTCTTCCACAGCCATGACCTGGGTCTTTCGATTCAGCAAACGCCCCGGCTGAACGCCCTCTTGCGGTACAGCATGCATGGCAACAGGTGCAGCCGGAATATTTGGCGCCAGAGGAATTCCCGTTCCCGCAACGGAGACAGACCCCGAACCACCTGAGAATGTTGGGGCCACCGGTGGAAAATCATTCGCCGACGGGGAAACAGCTGGCGCGGCAGGTAGGGGCGCAGGACCGGGCGCTGCGTCAGGGGTTGGCGAGGAACCGCGTAGGAAATCCTCGGGGCTCGGCAAACTAATTGCGCCACCACCTGCGGGGAGATTCGCGGAAAGATCGGGGCCCGACTCAGGGCCACTCTTGCGGTTTAGAAATTCTTCCGGGCTCGGCAGGCTAAACCCCACACCTGCAGCCGGTGCCGCTGCCGCTGGCGGACTGACGGCCGGAGCAGGCCCAGCTAGGGGCGGAGCGACCGAGGGCACGCGGGTGGGCTGTGGTAGATGGGGCGCTACCCCCGAGGGTGGCATTGCCGGAGCGGCTCGCTGAGATGTACCCGGTTGTTCGACCTCACCGGTTGCCGGTAAACCACCAGACGAATTGTCGGGGGAGCTTTTTGATGCGGACGACTTGAAAAGGTTGTCGATGCTACGATGATCGGTAATCGGCAATCGACCCAGACGCCCGCTACCGGAATTATCTTCACCGTCTTTGTCGTCATCGTCAGCCGCATCCAATGCGCCTCGACGGGAACGACCACCGCTTCTTTTCCGATAGCGACTGTAGGGATCACTTCCGCCACCGGACGGCTCCGCTGCAGACCCCGTATCTGGGGCCGCTTCCTCTTCGTCGTCTATATCGTCGTCGTCATCTTCAAACTCATCGTCATCATCGTCATCGTCGTAGTCACTGTCGCTGAATTTTCCGCTGGCGAGGTTTGAGATATTCGGCTTGGATCGAAAACGAAAGATCAAAAGCGTCAGCAGCGTAACCACAATGACGCCACCGCCAATCAAGAGAACCAAAAGCACCGGTGAATCGACCGATTCAACCTCTTTGGTTTGCTGAACTTTCGGCTCTTCATATTTAGGCAACTGAGCCGTCAATAGACTCGATGCCATACCATCCGGCAATTCAACTTGAAATTCGTGAGACTTGCCGTCGAAGAACTTCTTTGCTTCGTAGGTTAGAACGCGCTGTTTGAGGAGTTCTAGCTGGAGTGCGTCGAAGGCCTGCGATACTTCTGCAGGTGATTGCGCAGCACGAAAAGTACCGGAAGCACGGTTGCTGAGTTCTTTAAGCGTGGGTACGAGTCGGGCGGGTTCCAAAGGTGCATAACCGATGGAGTGAATGCTTACACCGCGTTCTTTTGCCTTGCGCGCAAGGTCGCGAAACGTCTCGCTCTTGAGATCCGACGTCAGGCCATCCGAAAAAACAACCATGACCTTACGTGCTGGAAGTTTGGGTTCGATCAACCCTCGCAACGCTTCGCGAATTGCATCGGGAAGATGAACTTGTACCGATTCACGAATACGCAGATTGTCTATCTTGCTGCGAATCTGACCAGCCGACGTCGGTTTCGTTTCCTCGACGACAACGTCGGTATAGGCGATCAACCCGATCTTCGAATTGTTGGGTAACGCCTTGACGATCAACTTGCTCGATTCTACCGTCTCCATCAAAACGTCTTTCATTGCAGGTGATACCTGAATGACAAACGTCAACGCGATGGGTTCGGAGAGTTCGTAAAACGACTGAACCTTGGACGCGCCCGATAGAATTCCACCATCGATCGTAAGCCGATAGCTTTCGGGTAAACGGTCGATCACCGGTTTCATTTCTGAATTAAGGTCGGTGAGATAAACGCGAACGCCCGGCGCCTTCTTCACCGCGATTCGTTCGATGCGCATTACTCCGCGCTTCCGGCCAGATTGAGCCGGGCTTTGTGTAGCCCACAAACAACTTAAGGCGACAACGAGTGGGGCCAAACCCCGAACGCGCTTGGATCGATGGTCCATTAGTCCATTATTGTGTACGACTGGTGTGGAGGGATTATACTCACACCTCCCTAATATCTCAAGGGATTTACGGGCTCAGTTGGCGGGCATTCTGCCATTTATCCAAGTCGACCGCGGCGCTTTTGAAGACGATAGGGGTGGACCCAACCCGAATGAGATCCCCATCGACCAGAGCGACATTTTCCGCCTTGACGTCATTGAGATAGGTGCCGTTGGTCGAGCCCAAATCCCTCAAAACAAAGCCGTCTTCGGTTCGAAATACCTCGGCATGGCGGCCCGACACGAAATTCTCTTGTATCGTGACGGCGCAGTCGTCATCCGCCCCGATGACGGTGGACGCGGAGAGGGGGATCACTTCGCCCTTGCGATCGCCTTCAAGAAACGTGAACCAGCCCAGGACCATCATGGTCGCAACGTTGCCCGCCGAAGATATATCGTAGATCGCCGTGCTACTTTCAGTGGGGGGCTTATCCGTCGCCTGCAGTAACATCGCGGAAATATTATCCATACTTCCATGGCTCAGCGCGGCATTGACCATCCCGTCGACAACCTCCTTGGTGGGCATCGACTTCACACCGGCCAAAATTGCGCGCAACACCCACGACGGAACGCTGTCGGTGACCCCGTCGGTGCAGAGCAGGAGTAGATCTGCCGTTTCCAAGGATAATTGCCGATGTTCGGTTCCCAGCTTGGACGTCTTGAGGCCCAAGGCGCGAACCAGGGTTTTGCCCGGCCGCTTGATCTTGGACCGCACATGCGGATTATCCTTGAGATAATTTTCCAACGAATGATCTCGGGTCAACTGCCGCAATTCTCCGGCCCGTGAAAGGTAGACCCGGGTATCGCCCACGTGAGCGATATGCACGCTCCCCTGGCGATGAAGCACCATCGTGATCGTGGTGGTCATGCCTTCGAGTTGGATATCCGCTTGTTGAGCGCGAACGATATCTTGGTGGGCGATATCCATGATTTCGCCCACGATGGTTTCCGTCTCGGGCCGAATGGTGTCGCCTATCTGATCGAGCCGTTGAGTAACTTCCCGCCGCACCGCCTCGCAGGCCAACTCCGCGGCAGTACGCCCGCCGATTCGCGCGCTGGCACCATCGCAGACCACAAAAACGCCATGGTCATCGTCGCTGTAAATACAGTCGTCGTTCGCTGCGCGACGCCCCGTATCGGTTTTGCCGCTGCAAATGATATAGGTCTTTTTCTCGCTCACTCTTTCTTATCCGCCATCGTGGAATAGGCTTCACCAAACCGTCGACCGAAAACTGTATCGAAGGTTGCGGTTTCCTCTTCCGATAGATCTTTATGTATCTTCTCGAAAGTCTGCCACAGATGACGCCAGCTTGGCGAGCGATGTTGTTTGGCAGCCACCGCTGCGACCGTTTTGGGGCTGAGCTTGCCGACGAGATTCTCAACGCCGGCCATCAGACCATTCAGCAAAGCGACCTGGTGGATCATGATATCTTTGAAAGCCTGCTCGAGGCGCCCGCTTGCATCTTCCTCGCCAGACGCGAGAAGCAACGCAGCTAGCTGACCACCATCCTGGGCACGTTTGACCGGATTATCGCTTTGGTCGAGCGCCTTGATGTCGAGCGATTGTCTGAACTGATGTTGCCCTTTTTGCAGCGCCACGAAGGAGCTCGTGAAGACATCCATGGCCTGCTCGAGACGCGAACCGAACGCTGCAATTTCCTCGGGCGTGGCAGCCTTTCTGCCCATGAAACGCATGGACAGCTGATCGACGACCCGACTCGCTGTCTGATCGAACGCTTTGGCATCCATGCCAGCAACCGGCGCTATCGTCATTTTCGGTGGCTGCTTGCTACGCAAATGAGGGGGCAAGGCGACGATTTGAAAATGCAACGTGAATGGAATGAGGCGAATCTCTTCGCCGCCTTCGAGCGCCAACTCTTCGCTTGGTTGCAGCTTTCGGTCGCCAACTCTCACGCTATTGCTTCGCCCAACCTGGGTAATGCTCAGCTTGCCCGCTTCGAAACCGACTACCGCATGCCATTGGGAAACATATTGATGGCTGAGCACCAAGTCGTTCATCTTGCTACGACCGACGCGAATGGGAAATTCGTTGAAGAGTAGATCGGTGGTCTTGCCGTCTATTTCGTCATGGACGGTAATTCGCAAACCCGATTCGCCGCTCGTCTTCACCAAGGTGTGGCCTTCTACGGGGCAACCTGAGCCCGGCCGCCGTAGTTTATCGCGACCGGCAAAAGGATCCAAGAAATCAATGCGCTATCTGCAGCGATCTTGTTGAATTGGCAGGCGATTTCACTGAATCGAGGCTTCAGCGCCCAGTTCGGGATAGAATTCGAGTCCCCGGGAAAATGTGCCCCCTCGAATTCGGTAGGTTCCCTCAACATCCGCCCCACCAAGGTAGCTAAGAAATACGGCCTGAGCCAAATAACGGCCCCCATCCTGTGGGGCCTTCCAAGTCGCCGTGCTGCCTCGCCAACGCTCCGCGGGATTCAGTCGTAAATCGCAAACGGGGGGCTTGGGGCCAGCCACCACCGGGGACGATGACGGTGGCGGCAAGAGAGGTAGCCGTTCCCAATTGAGGGGCAATGCAGTGATGCCGCTTTCGGCTTGGGGGTAGGAAGCCACTTGGATAAATGCAGCTTGCTCAAAGGTGCCGGGCAACGCCGTGGGATCAGCGATCAGCAGGGGATGGTTGCCTATATTTTCGATCACCATCTCGAAATGGTATCCGTCCGCTTCGGCAACCTCTGCGACATCCAGACGAATAGCCGCCCAGGGGGTTTGGAGGGTTTCGGCGACAAGTGAATCGCAAGCCTCAAATAGCGGCTCGAGCTGCTCAAGGGCATTCATATCCTCAGCGTGGAAGATGCGGCGCATCCCTTCCCCACCAAGCCAAACATCGAAGTTGATCAGGCTAACACCGAGATCGTCGTGCGGAGCAGCCGGCAGGCTAAGCAACCCTGTTTGCTCCACCAACTCTTGCAATCGGAGCGCGGTCGAGTTTTCTACCGAGGTTGAAAAAAGCCCGATCGGCACGGCCGGCTGGTCTGCCGACGATCGATAGAAATCCAAAACAGCGCTTCCGGCCGCTGCATCGAGATAGAGATCAAAATGATATTCTGAAAGATCGGCGGCGAATGTCTGACCGCCACGACTACAATAGCGGAACGCGAATCCCTGCGGTTGCGTTGAGTCGGACATTATTTGTCCACAACATCGAAAACAAAATTTCGGCCAGTATTGGCGTGAACCACGGTTTTCATATGCTTGGCCACCGTATCGAAATGGCGCTTCTTCGCCCGATTCATATTCTGGCCCATGATCGAGTCCGTATCAATTCCGTTTACTGCACCATCCCCATTCACCGATGGATCCACGGTCGATGCCCCCTCATACTCGTCTGGATTACCTATGAGGTGACCGAATTCGTGCGCCGTTGTGGTCTCGCGATTGGAGATAATAAACCAGGTATTGCTAGAAGATCTACCATTGCCCGGTACGATTACCACATCGCCTTTGGCCCAATTTTCCTTCTTCACAAACTTCGCTTCGCACTTCACGACATAACTACAGCAAACTGCATTCGCGCTGTTGCATGCGACATTCTTCAAACGGAACCTATCCGACCAAACCTTCTTGATCGTCGCTTCCCAGGCCTTGATGCGATTCTGATTCGCATTTGATTCGTCGTTCCAATCCTCAAAAGACTCAGGCCATTCGCCACCATATACGCACTTAAATTTTTCGCCCTTCTTGATGAAAGGGAGGTTACGCTGCCGCGAATCACTCAGGTTGAAACCATCGGGAAGCGCAACCCATTCACGGCCATTCCAATATTTATGCTCCACCCCCTCGGTCTTCATCCAGCGATAGCCCATCCAGGCAAGTTCACCGATGAGTCCGCCGGTTCCTACGCGAACGGCAGAACCTAACTTGATGATCTTACCTGACCAACCCTTGATGTAATTCCTCGTTCCATCGATCACCGCGACGTAATCTTGTGTAGAAAGGCCAAAGCCTTTACGACCGTCAACGTGAACCTGCTTTGCGGCCGAAGGGATAAAATGAGCAACCAGCTCGTTTGCGCTCTTCGTGCCTTGACAGCTGGCGATCAATGTCATCTTGTCGAGGTAGCTGCTCCCGGCCTTGTTCGGAAGAATATCCGTCATCGGCCAGGTAACCCGAAAGGCATTGGCTTTCACCGTCAATTCATATGCCGCGACGGCTTTGTTCGAAGATTTGTCCAAAACATCAAAATTGAGTCTCTGGCCATCGTCTGCGTGTTCGGTCGTGCCGGAAAGAACCGCACTGTCCGAACAGAATACGAGGTTCTTTTCCCAACGCAATGATGTGACCTTTACTTCAGAACAGGTTTTCTCTTGAGGAATCGAATACGGACTCACCGGTGCTGGTTTCGGCTCGGCTGCCCATGGAGAAACCGCAACAGCAACCTCTCCTGACTCAGGTTCTTGGGGCTCTGGTTCTTCGTCCGCCGCATTCGGATCTTTCGCCGCTTCGATTTGACGCGCCAACGCGATCGCTTCCGGGTTTCCTGAAGCGGCCGCCGCATGCGCGAGGGGCTCCCCTGCAGCTACGGCGTCAACGCCCTTCACAGCCTCGTAGGCTGCCAATGCATCGCTCACCATTTCCTGCTGATTGCTATCCTTCAGCGTCTTGCCAGCCTCACCCAACACCGAGGCGAGCTCATTTTGAAGGGCCGTGATTTTGGCCACGACCAAAGGCGACGCCGGCGAGCCCGCCCCCGCGCCACCCATTCCCAAGAGAACCGTCACTTCCCCCGTCAAGACCGTATCGGGTGGTCCGGTGCAGGTACACATTGAACCGATGGTTGCCGCAGGAACATTGGCGATCAGCACAGCAGGTGGGGGCGGTGATGGCAACAAGGGTCCACCCACATGGGGTATGGGTGGCGTACCGGGCGTGACCATGGGGCAAATATGCATATCCCCAACGCGAGCTGCGGGCTTGCTACCGATCAACACGGTGGGAACGCCCGGAGCAAGCGTACCTCCATGGACCGTACTATCCCCCGCCCGTGCCGCTGGTTTGCTCATAAGCCCACGCTTTTATTGTGGACCAAAATTATACGTCTCGCCACTGGGGCGCCCTTTCACGGTTACCTCATTGAAGGTCGCGCTATCTTCTCCTCGGACAAAGAGTCGACTTAGTAGCGTCGCAAATAGGAAGAACTGCCCGGGCTGATCGAATGAGCCTTCGTCCACTTCGATGGTCACCCGTCGTAACGGTACGACGGCACGACGATAAAGCTGGCTGCCCAAATCGCTTTCCACCTGTAGAATTCTCGGTTCCTTCGAAGACCGACCCGATCGTGCCTCGCGCAACAATTGTTGTAGCCCGTTGATGCTCGCCAAGTCATCCGGATGCATGTTGAATCGTGCGGCCAGTTGCCAATGCCGATCTCGGCCCAGACCGATGGGGTCGGGGCGATTGACTGGCAAGATATTCTGAAAGACCAAGAATTCCGGAGACGATGCCGTGGGAATATTGACCTGTCCTTTGCCGATGCGCGTCGCCAGATCGCCATTGGTATAGCTGAGCCAAACCGATAGGGAATCTGCCGGCGGCTCGACGGGGATCCCTTTGTGGTCGGTGATAAGCAGGTACGTCTGCGCGCCTTCAACGCCATCGGCCCGACGCAATACCTGATAACGTGGCCTCGTATCTGTTAGACGGGCGTGACGTTCGGCGAAGAAGGGCTGATAGTCGACCCAATTGCGACTTTTTTTGTCATACCCACCCACCCTATCGACCGCGAAAACGACCCCGTCATCGGGTGCGGAAAGGAGATAGCGATGCGTCCCCTCCTTTATTTGGATCTCTACCTGTTCGATGCCGGAGATATTGATCACCGGGGTGCAACCGAGGGCAAAATTCTCAGCGGATACTTCCGTTGACGTGTTGCTGGGGCGACCCAAATGAAAGACCAATTCGAAATCGTCTTGGATAGTATTTGCCGGGGTCTTGGCCAAACCAGAAACCATAACCCCGAGAAATTTTTCCGGCGCTACAAAGTACTCTCTTAGCAAACGTAAACCCGGTAGAGGCGTCGGGGAAAAGGGCGCCAATGCTGCGTCGTCGCTTAGCCCCACGGGCGAGATAGCATCCGGTCCAAGGGTTAGTTTGACGTCCCCTTTGCCGTCGCGAATAGAGATCTTTTTCGCCGCATGAGCCATCCAAAGGTAGAGCGCAAATCGCTGGTTTTCCTCGCCAACGAAGTGCATTTGGAGACGGTCCAGACGCACGTTGTCGAAGGAAGCTCCACCTGTCATCCTCATCTTTAGTCGAAGCTGCAAATCCGCCGGATGGGCGCGACTGATTTCCGCCGTCGTTATTTCTACTGGATGGATTTCGATCGACCAGCTGGTCTGAAAAGGGCATTCGATGCCACTTCCACGGGCACCTCCTGGCGGTTGCGCCAAGACTACGGTATTCGCATCCACCGTATAGCTTTGCTGCAGGGCATGGCCTCTCGGCTTGAACTGCAACAAAGTAGACGCCGGAAAAGGTCGCAGAAACTGTGGCCAAATTTCATCAAATAGAGCGTGAGCGACGTCGGGAATATCGTCTTCAATTCGCAATCGCAGGCGAGCGAAAATAAGTGCGGCCCCTTGCAGCATACGTTCCCCGGAGCCGTCCGCTCCGGCCACCATATGGGCTACCTCCGGGTATTTATCCGCAAACTCTCGCGCCAACGCACGAAGATACGCGACTTCCGTTTGATAATAATGTGCAAATGTTAAATCAGCCACGAGTTCCGCTCTAGTTGATCTTTACAATGCTACCCTGAATCTTATTGATTGCGGTGGCCGTCGATTCGACCATCGCCCCATTGATCGTCACACCCTTTTGCGAGATTTCAATCGAGTTCATCCCCACTTTTATTGTCACCGATTTCGTCGCGGAAAGCGTAATGCTCATCGCATCCTGATTCGAATCCTTCGTAACACTTAGATTGTGATTTCCGGTAATCGAAATGGACTGGTCTTTGGTAACGTCTACGTTCTGGTGGCCCTTGACGATTGTGTTTTGGTCGTTGTTGACGGTGATGCTTTGGTCGTTCTTAACGGTAACGGATTGGTCGTGGTTCACCGTTTCGGTATCGTCGTGCTTGATGGTTTCGGTACGGTCGTTTTTTACTTCCGTCGTACGATCGTTTTCAACAACAACGTTATAATCCTTCTGGGCGTGCAGATAGACTTCCTCCGAATCCTTCTTGTCTTCGAGGCGAATCTCGTTAAACCCACCTCCATCCGGAGAGGAATTCGATTTGAGCGTACTCTTCGTTTTGCCATCTGGCAGCCCGTAGGGATGCGTCTGGCTGCCGTTGTACACGCGCCCAGAGACGATGGGGCGATCGGGGTGTCCTTCAATAAAGCTCACCAAAACCTCCTGCCCCACGCGCGGCAGGTAGACCATTCCCCAACCTGAACCAGCCCACCCTTGGGAAATGCGAAGCCAACACGAGCTTCTTTCATCGCCCGAGCTTTCCCGATCCCAATGAAAACGAACCTTCACGCGCCCATACTCATCCGTATAGATCTCTTGCCCATCCGCTCCCACAACCGTCGCCGTATGGTTTCCCAAAGCGACGGGACGATGGGTTACGCGGGCCGGACGATACTGTACAACCGCAGGAATCACGGTAACGCTGTTGCCATAGAGCGCTTCATCCTGCTCCCCCATGCCTTCCAAGACCATGCCCTGGCTGGCTTCATGAGTAACCCGGGTGATCAGGTATTTGGTGTTGAGTTTTCCCGCCGGATGCTTTTCGTTGGCTTCTTCACCACCCAAGGTGAAAGTATGACCGGGAATAAGTCGGTTGGAATCGCTGGCCCCGACACCGGTTAGCTTTTCCGTTTGAAATTCTTCCTGCCTCATTTGAGCTAAGCGTTTGGCTTCGTCGGAATCGATTACGCCATCACCGTGCCAATAGGTTCCAGGATAGTCATACATTTCATAGTCGGGGTTCTTTCCTGTCTTCTCTCCCGAAATCGGAGCCGACGGCTTTTTGAAATTATAATCTCCCAGCGTGACCTTTTCGATACGCATCTGTTGACCGTATCGAAAGCTATGTACAAATTCTGCCGACCGTTCCATTGAGAGCTGCTGGTTGTAGATTATCGTTGATTCCTCGGCGATGCTCGCATACCCACTCGAATTATCATTGAAGACGATGGTGACCATCTCTTCGGTATGCTCGAAGTGATAAGAGATTCCCTCTTCTTCAAGCAAGCGCGAAACGAAATCCAAATCCGTTTCTCTGTATTGGACGCAGTATTCGCGCGCCTTGTATTTACTCTTATCCTGCAAATTCCAATTTTGGGTCTTAACCCCACCATCCTGCAGAACCTTTGTAACGATCTGCTCGGTACTCCGATTTTGAAAAATACGAAGCCGCTTGCGATAAGAGAGTTTCATCATCGGCGGCGCGAGCACCGCACGATAGATGGCCCGTTGAGGCATTCCCTTTTCTTGGGGTTCAATAACTTGGTTGAGTTCCAAGCGGGTAATGATCCCGTGAACCCACCGATCGGCCAATGCCCCAATGATTTTCAGTTTCGCCGCTTCCCCAACGACTTTATCAAAATCGATATTGGGCTTTTGTGAGACGAGTTCAAGTTTCCATTGATACGGCTCGGAGATCCCTTCGGTACCGTACATACTAAGAACCTGCAGTTCATTCTTCTTGTAGGCCTCCGAAATAAAGAAGAACCGCGTATCTTTGAGAGTGGGTTGTTCGCTGGTCATGGAGTATCACCCTCCGCCTCCGGACGAGGACCGAGTAGTTGCCGATAGCCGGGGAAGACGAGCCTGAACTGCTCGACGGAGGAGGCACGAGCAAATGCAACAACAAATTCTGGCACGGGATAGGTCGCGACGACCGCTTGGTGGACTTCAGTCATCCATCCCTTCACTTCGCCGTATTCTTCTAGGGGATTATGTTGGTGTTCATATTCGTAGACGATATCCCCATCTATTGCGTTGGCGGCAAACATGATGGTGTCCCGAAATATGGGATCGTGCTGAACCGGTTCGCTATGTGCACCTTGCCAAAGAGGATGTAGTGCCGATTTCAAAGCGTGGGGAATCAACCGCCACGCGGCCTGAACCGAAGTGGCGAGCTCAAAAATTGCCGCATCGGCATTCCAGGAATCACCAGCTTTGGCGGCGGCTAGCGCACCACTCAAATGGTGGCAAAAACGTTGGCGTAAACCATCGTAGCCGCTCAAAACCCGCAAGGGGATTTCGCCTTGCGGAAAGACCAACGGACTCAGACCACGACAGAGTGTTCCCATCAAGTCGCCAACGGCGGTATCGCTCAGCCAAAAACGTGTTTCATAGAGAGCCACCAGGCAGCTATTCGTGAGCTGGAGACAATAACTATTGCCCGTTTCAGTATCGGGTAACCGTACTTCAACCAAGCCGCGTAGAATGGCGTTGCTATCATCGAAATTTAGCATGTCGTCTACTTCGATGGTCGAATCGAAGGCTAGACGTAATTTCCCAACCAAAGCATCGACGCTTTCGGTGTTGAGGGTTGGAAGTTCAATTCGACCGAATGCACGATCGAAGAAGGCATCGCCCACCTGAACGACTTCCCCGATGACTTCCCGTTCTAGTATTTCGCTGAGACGATCGTGCATAGTTCAGGGGTTCCTGGCCAATCAGCCGTTTTCCGCGGTGGAGATTTCGAGTCGAGGCGGCTTCGCGATTCCTGCTACCCAAAGGTTATTCAAACGCAAACCCTTGACGGCGGCTTCGACAGACCAAACGCCATCGTTGCGACTGAAGATCAGTGAATGCTCGCCTCGTGTGCCGATGGCCATTGGCACTGCGCCGCCCTTCACGGCTATCAACTCTTCGGCATAAATGGGATCGTTGGACCAGCGCCCTTCCTGATTGACGAGGGCATTTCCCGAAACAGGCGCCACGCCGATTTCTCCAGACCAACCCATCCATAGTCCCCTAAGGGCTACCGTTCTCGGTAAACCATCGTCGATAGACCAGCCTTCACTCGTCAGATAACAAAGTAGCCCCTCTCGGCCGGAAGCGCCCGCGGCAAAGACCACGCTTTCATTGCCAACCATGTCGATCAGGTATCCATCTACCGGCAGAGGTAGAGAAAGCCATTCGTAGCCGTCAAAACGCAACACGCGGGATTCACGGCCGGCGACATACATATTGTCCGCGCTGGTTCCCCACACACAATGAAAAGGTGCATCTGATGGAACCGGCCAGGGTTGCCACTGCTGACCATTGAATGCCACCACGGTGCCATTGTCGCCAACAACACAAATCGACTTAGGGCCAAAACCATGAACCGCTGCAAAATGTTCGCGAGACGGTACCTCCTGCGCTTCGGGAATTCCGCCTCGAAAACGAATAATCGTACCGTCCCAGCCCACGACATAGGCCGTATCTTCTAAGGCCCACGCCCCCAACAGATTTGCCTCTGATCCTGAACTTAGGAGCTTCCATTTCCCATCATACCGGCCCAACACGAGCCCCTGGTCGCCAACTGCCAAGGCCTGCGGATGGGTGTCTTTCTCGCCTGCGCCTTCCTTGACCAGGTATTTGTCTAGCCCGGCGAGTTGAGTTGCTAGACTGCCGATCAGATAGTAGCTCGCGAGCGCCTGGTCCTCTTCAACGAAGATGGCCTCGACACCGGGCGTGATTCTCTGCAGCAACGAACTCGATTCAGCCCAACTCAGGCCTTCACGACAGTGCTGCCAAAGCGAGGCAAGATCCACCAACTGCTTGACGTAATCCCGGCGCTCACCGACGCGCATTTCTTGAAAAATCCCTAGCGGGAAAAGCGAAATATGGCGTTCACCCGGCAAACGTCCGAGTGCTCTCGCCATTTCTCCAGCAGCCGCCGCGAATGTTTTGGCGGAAAGGTCGTTGTTCGCTTGAAGGAGTTCGGCCAGCGCTTCAGCCCGCGCCGCGGCAACACCCGCGCGTACCACTGCAGAAAAAAGTTCGGTACCTTCTACGCTGCGAATTTCCGTATCTTCGTAATCGAAAATACTCAACCAGAGCAGCGGGACGGCCTGGTTCGCGGTTGCCAACGGCGCACGACCACCTGCAGCGCCCACATCAGCGGCTCTAGATACGTCCGATCGGTTTTCGACCTGCTGCAGCTCGACCTTTTTGGACATTGATTAAACCCACGAAGAATGCCCGTAGCTTATCTCATAACGACGGGACTCGCCATGGTTCGAGAAGCCTGAGAATACGCGGCCCCGTCGCCTGCCAATGAAACTTAGCCGCGGTCCGAGCGGCTTTTTCGCCCAAGCTTTTTGCCCATTGCGGATTCTGCATAAGTTCCCGGAGAGATTCACCTAGAACTGCGGGATCATTCGGCCTGACGAGCAGTCCATCGCGCCGGTGCTCTATGATTTGCGGCAATCCACCCACCTCCGTGGCCACCACCGGTAGCCCCGCGGACATCGCCTCCATGACCGAAACCGGAGCCGAATCTGTCCGTCCGCCGGGCAAGCATAGCGCCGGATGAACGTAGTAGTCGGCGGCCGAAAGCCATAAACGCTTTTCCTCACCGTGGCATTCACCGGCAAAAATGACGGGAACGTCCAAACGCCGAGCCCATGCCCCTAAAGAGGCTCGATCTGGCCCCTGACCCATGACAACCAAGCGAATGTCGGGCAGATGTCTAAGGGATTCGATTAAAAGCCGTACGCCTTTCAGGGGGATAAGCCGCCCCATGAAAAGTGCGATCTTCTTGCCCCGCAACCCGTGGCGCTCACGATGGCCATCAACATTGCACGCATCCGGCCGCACGAAGGGCTCAATGCCCATGGGAATCACCTGCGCTGCATCCACCCACGCTCGACTACGGGCACTACGACAACACGCCCGAAGCGTCGCGCGCAAACCAGCATGGGTGACGACCAAACGACATGCCGACCCGGCCATATAATCGAGAAGGACATGGCGTCCCGGTAGCCTTGAGAGAAGGTGAACGTCCGAGCCGTGGGCGATCACCACTTGCGGACGACGAAACCGGCCCGTGATGAGGGCTGCAGGCAAGAGCCAATGGGCAATCAACCCGTCCCAATCCCGCTGAAGGCGACGATATTGAAACCATTGGCGAGACGTAAACACCGGGACCTCAGCCCAGGCCGCGGCTCTTGCTGCCAAAGGCGCATCGCCGCCAGCCAAGAGTCGATCGGGTGCACCTCCAGCTGAAAATAGTCGCTGCCCCTTGGATAGCGCAATGGGATGGAGCGTGATGGAGGGGTGTTGTGGTCGTGCGCCCTCGGGGGCCAACAAATCGATCCGATGCCCCTCGTTCGCCAACCAGTGGGCGAGCTGGGCGACAAATAGACCCGCGGAATCTTCGTTATTTCGGGGATAGGATGTGGTCAATACGCCGAGACGCATCAGCCTTTGGAACCGATATTTGCCCGTGAGCTCGATGACACGAGCAACGGTGCTTTGGCAAAGCGGCCCTTCATTAATTGACGGCCCGTCTGCTGACCCAAGCGCCAAATCCAGGAACGGAGGAGCAAAAAGAAGATCGGATAGAATACCGTCGCGAGGGTGATGCCTGATTCTTGGCCCTGATAGATCGGTCTTACGGGCACCTGCGCGAGGCGGGCGCCGACAACCCGGAGGCGGCCTAGAATGTCATTTGGATAACCATAACGAGGATATAGGCGATATTCGATCGCCTCCAATGCGGGGCGGGAAATCGCGGTATAGCCACATTGGGAATCGAAGACCCGCCAATAGCCGGAGCTGATCTTGGTCATCAGGCTCAGCAGGATGTTGCCGACGATCCGAGCTTTCGGCATCGCGCGCCAGATATCCGCATGCTGAAAACGGTTTCCTTTGACGTAGTCGGCCTGACCATCGACCAATGGATCCAAGAGTCGGGGCAGATCGTGTGGATCCATTTGGCCGTCACCCGCCATCACCACCATCAGCTCGGCCCCGAGCCCCACAGCTTCCCGATAGCCGCTGGCAATCGCCGCGCCCACACCCTGATTTTCCTTATGGATAACCAGTGAAAGTGGAGGGCCGGCAGCTCGACGGGCACATCGGATACTGCCATCGCTGCTGCCATCGTCCACCACCACCGCAGCATCGACCCAAGACGGCAATGAAGCCAACGCTTCTTCAATATGCAGTTCTACATTATAGGCCGGCAATACCACGGCGACCTTCCGGCCACGATACACTAGAACCTCAATGTGCCGATAACCGGCTGAAATGATAAGCGGTAATCTGCGCCAACGGTTGACGCCGAAACGGCTTTGCGCCCTAGAACGGAATGTCGTCGTCGCCGAAGT
>Ga0257122_1000651_pt1 | contig 29175 bp, 31 predicted proteins | sample SI106_120metaG_FD_190146 | JGI IMG/M metagenome (GOLD analysis project Ga0257122, IMG submission 190146) | Marine microbial communities from Saanich Inlet, British Columbia, Canada - SI106_120 | ecosystem: Environmental > Aquatic > Marine > Inlet | place: Canada: British Columbia | collected... | reverse complement strand
GTTTGCACGCGCTCCAGCCCCCCCTGCTTCTTTTCCTCCTCGAGCATCATCGTACGCTGGAGTTCTTCCAAGCTTGGAGCCATCATCCCCTCGACAATGGTCTTCTCGCTGTACGCGGCGTTGGGATCAAATGACTCGGGAGCAGCGACCGGTTGCGATAATACGGGCTGAACGGGAGCCGCTTCCGCACCGACCGGCGGAGGTTCCGCCGCTGCCGGTTCTGGTTCCGGTGCGATGGGAATTTCAGACAACGACGCGATCGGGGCGGGCAGGTCCAACTTGGGCGCCGGCCTCATCGGATTGGCAGAGGCCTGTCTTTGTGTGGCCTCTTTGGCTTCCAACGCCTTTTTCGCCTCTTCCCGCTTCACCCGCTCGCGGGCGGCTAGAATGACCATACCGCCGCCAGCCGTACAATCGGGGCAGATATCTCCCTCAGCTACGGGCTGACTACATTCGGGGCAGCTCAGCATAATGCCTATTGTGCAGGAAGTACCGGGTTCACATCAACCCTTACCCTCAAAACCATCTGTAGATTTTCGGGCTCAAATTGCTCCCCACTATGATAACGTTGACCCAAATCTATACATTTGTAGAAGAAACGACTCATGTGGGCTCTTCAAAACCATACCGCTTATAGCGCCGAGCGTAACTGGACCCGGGACAAGAACGGAGTCCACTGGTGGATCGTCGCCGTCCAAGCGACTTTCGATATCGCGGAAGATGGTGGACTCAGTTTGGCAAAGGCTCAGCCTTCCCCCGTGCTGGCACCGGAGTATTTCGGTGAAGCCGGAAAATCGAGCGTTCGGGTCGGTTCAGACTTGCAGCAGCCAAAACCCGGTACCGACATCTTGGTCATCGGCAGTGCCTATGCGCCCCACGGAAAACCGGCAGCAACAGTACCGGTCGTTCTGCATATTGCCGACCAGCAAAAAAAGCTCCTCGTACATGGTGAGCGGGTGTACTTCGAAGGACCGACGGGTTTGCAGACGAGCGCCCCACAGCCTTTTACCACGCGCCCTATTCGGTACGAACAGGCTTTCGGGGGCAGCGACTATTCAGATGCTGATCCACAAAACCACCGTATCGACGAACGTAACCCCATCGGTCGTGGCTTTGCCCGACATAATAGCGTGCTGCAAAATATGCCCGCACACTGCATCGAATATGCAAGTGGCGATCCTGCAAAGACCGGCCCTGCCGGCTTCGGCCCCACCGACAGCGCCTGGCTGCCTAGGCGCAATTGGGCCGGAACGTACGACCAACATTGGGAGCAAACAAAGAAACCACTACTCCCAGATGACTACGAACCCGCTTTTGCCATGAGTGCCCCAGCTGACCAACAGATGTCTCCCCCTTTGGTTGGGGGGGATCGCATCGGCTTGGTCAATATGACCCCCGGTGGAAGTTTGGTTTTCGATATTCCACACATTAAGTTGGGGTTTGAATCTAGCTTTAGAAAAAGACGGGAATCTCATCCATCGCATCTAACCACCGTGTTGGTCGAAAGCGATGAACAACGGCTCTCCTTGGTCTGGCAGAGTTGCCTCCGCGTGGCGGCTCCCGAGGTTGATTATCTCGACGCCACAGTCATCACCGAAGAAGCGAACGGTCCCGAATGAGCATGACGGAAATTATCGCAGTAGCCGCACGCACACCCGCCGGGCTCAACGCTGAAAGCAGTGCTGCAGCGGCACGTGCGGGACTATCGCGACGCTGTGATTTTCCTTTTTCTACGCCTGAAGGCGACCCCGTAGTCGTGGCAGCCGACGCCAAGCTCAATGCCAAGATCGAAGGCCGAGACCGCCTGATACCGATGATCGAAAGCGCGCTAGCGGAACTCTTTGACAAACTAGCCCAGGGTGAAGCCTATCAGGGGAAATGCCACCTGTTGCTCGCACTTCCCGAAGCAAGGCCCGGCTTTTCCGACGACGATGCGCAATGGGTCGTCGATTCCATAGGTGCCGTCCTCGCCGAAAAGGCGACACGAACCGAAGTAAGTCTCGTCGGCCGGGGGCATGCGGGGACCCTTGCCGCCATCGACCAGGCGGCGCGACAAATCGCGCAAGGTTCCGATGAACTGCACATCATACTAGGCGCCGACACGTATCACCACGCTCAGACCTTTGTTCATCTGGAGCGTACGCTTCAATTTGACCAGCCGACCATTCGCGGGGGGTTCGTTCCCGGCGAAGGCGCAGCGTGCCTGGCCTTGGCGAGTTCCCAGTTGGCGCAACAGCTTCAACTGCCAGCCCTCGCTCTGGTCACCGGCGTGCGTATGGCCTGGGAAGACCTTCTTCGAGATAGTGAAACGGGAACGTTCGGCGTCGGTATGAGCGAGGCCGTATTGGGTGCAGCGGCGGGGCTCAAGCTTCCCGACGAAGCGGTGGATACCCTTTATTCAGATATCAATGGCGAACGGTATCGCAGTGAAGAATGGGGCTTTGTCGCCATGCGTACGCCTTCCTTATGGCGCTCACTCGACTATGAGGCCCCTGCAGATTGTTGGGGCGATAGCGGCGCTGCATTCGGTACGCTGGCTGCCATGCTCGCAGTGCAATCCTACGCCAAAGGCTATGCTAAGGGGCCGCGAACAATGGTCATGGCCGGCTCCGAAAGCGGATTGCGGGGCGCGATGCTTCTTACAAATCCGAGAGGTATTTAGGAGGGGAACTCGGTATTTCTAGTTATCGAGAGCCGGGGTCCATTCGGTCACCTCAACTTCAAGGTCCGACCGTACCGTTATTTCCCCCAGGGCCTTTCTTAAGATGGTGGCGTTTTCGCCGCCGAATTGAAAGAAAAGATACGGCACTGCGTCGTCACCTGGGGAAACCCTACAGACCAACGCTGAATCAGCCCGGCAATAGATGCCACAATGGGTTCCGGTCGATATTGGCTCGTCGTAGCCGCAGGCCTTCATTGTTGGACCAAGGACGGCCTTAACGTCTTCGTTCTCATCCCGCACGATCCCGCCGCATTGTTGTGGCGCGCGATTAACGCGAAACCGGTACATCACGGACCAAGCAAGCATCTCCCGAAAACTCTCGTGAAAATAGGCATGCGCGCCCTGAAAGTCCTGCGCCAAAACAGGCGCATCGTCTTCCGGACTGTTCTTCAGATCATAGAAGTAATCGATCGCCATCTGATCATCGACTGTCGCGCCACCGATGGACAGCCATGGTAAGTCATCGGTTAACGGTTCGTCCCGATGGTACGAAAGAACCGCGGCCGAGCTGAAATCATTTGTCAAATACCCAATAGGCCCCATGCTGTGGCCCATCTTCGAGAGAAACCAACGGTAAAATGCCGGCAGGGGACGCCCCGCCACCTTTTCCAGCTCATCGATTCGTTCCGTACTAATCCCCTGCCAAAATTTGTGGAGATCCGGTACCAGTTCCAAGAGGAACACTTCCAACTCAGTCACCAGAGATTGCATGCTCACAGCCTATCAGCGGATGATCCCGCGTCGTCCTACTGGGATACAGGTTACTTGCAACGACACCCACCGGGAGGTCCAACCGGAGCACATTCCTTAATCGAATTCTCCGGGCATAAGAGCATCGGAAGAATGACTTGGCACGTTCCGCACGGCGGCACTGCATCGTTTCCTCCATACTCGACATTCTTAATCGTCTTGAGCGCCCCCGACTCGTCGTAGTCACGACGCCAAGCAGCGGTCTTCGGTTGGCTGTCCGCCGGCGATCCCGTATGCCATCTTCGCTCGGTTAGCCCTTTCGGACGATGACCGTGTTCCAAGGCGAGCACCACTGCTTGCTGTGCGGCACACGACCCCGGGAAGTTATAGTGCTCATTCTCTGCGCAGATTTCGCTGAGTGTCTTTCCTTCACTTGCGCCACCCTTTTGGCGCTTCTGGTTCTGCAAATCCACCTTGTCTAGACAGAGCTTGAATTTTTCTTCGAATGTCGCCTTGTTGCTATCACCTGACATCTGCCCCAGCAGCGATTTTTTCCGTGCGTTCGCGGCATTCGTTGTGTTGCCCCCACGGTCCTCCATGAACTGTGCCTCAAGGAACCCAACGTCCATATGCCAATCAGCGGACGTGATTTCTTGGGCCAGTTCAGCGAGCTGAGTTCCAGACACCGCGGCAAATACCAAGCCTGCGTCTTCACACAGAGCAACGCCCCCCATCTTGTTGATCTCTGCGCGCTTCTTCTGCTTTTTGCCAGCGCCGTCGGGGACCTTTGACCTCATCTTTTGGGCCGCGTTGACCGAGTGCTCCTTTAGCTTCGTGATAGCAGCGCGGGTATCGACCGATTCTTCGAGTTTTCCGTCCTCGCCGTGCTGCTGTTTGCACAATGCACAGGGCTCATCGCCGACGATAGCGGCGAGCATACCGCACATTTGTAGCACCCCAACCAGGGTTGCTGAGTTGGGCGGGCTGCCGCTCGGTCCACAATTATTGAGCATTGGATCACTGAGAAGCTGAACGTTCTTGCCCTCCACCTTGACGTTGAATGACCCCGGCCCGATGAACTTTGTCGGCCCGTGGGTATTACTTGAAACAACGCCTCCGCCCGTGGCCTTGCTTGCGATATCCCCTATCGAGTTAAAGGTTGCCCCTCGTATGGCTACGGTACTCCCCTTTATCTTCACGGATCGAGAATACCCCTTTGGCGACAAAGCACTCCGACCAATATTGGGAAGGGGGGTAGGAACGAAAGGGGCCGGGGGCCCCGGCATCTTGCAGATATTCGGTATCGTCGCCATCGCGACACCGTTGCTTCCCTTGGTCACCGGAGTCTTCGGTGGATTGACGCCTACGCTCATCTGCCCTCCCATTTCGACGCCCCTGAACTAAACACTGCCGTCGCCCGTGTCTCGGAGAGCGTTCCGCCCTTCTTCACCATCATCAACTCAATAGCGGCAGAATTGCGCTGTCTTTGGTAGCCCCATTTCAGCACGTCGCTGCAATGTTCTTCGGATATCGGTCTGCCGCAGAGATGCCTGATCCCAACGCCATAGGTCGTTTCGTTTTGTTGCCACCAGCTTGTAAGCTTCGCAGTATCGGGCCATGGCAAATTCTCGTCGGGATCCTCTGCGACATCTTCGTCGTCGGGATCCTCACTGGGGCCACTTTCAAAGCCCGCCGGAGCGTCTGCCTCTAATTGTTCATGTTCCAAATCGAGGCCGGTGATCATCGAAAGGCTTTCACCTGCAAGGCGGGCTACTTCAACGTCCTGCATCGCTTCTATGAGCCAGGGAATGTTCGCTGGATCGCCCAAAATGCCGTAGCCGGTAATCGCGGCTCGATGACAATCGGGCTGCGAGCGAAGATCGGCTAGCCAGACCTGAGCGTCCGCTAAATCCATGGCCCGCAAGGCCATATTACACGCCGCGCCCTGATACGGGCTCGGCTCGGCTGCGATCTCCTTCAATATCTTTACCGGATAGAGTTCGCCCATAAGCGCCGCTGAAAAAGCCGCGTGAAATCGGCAGTGCGCGTCGCTATCCTTGAGGCCCTCGAATACACTCGGCAAGAGATCCGCTCGACCTAGCTCACCGCAGGCCTTTAGCGCCCGCGCCCGCAAAGCTATATCCTCGTGGGCTACGACCTGCGCCAGCACCTCGCCGGGATCTCTACGATGCGCGGCAAATGCCGCCAAGCCCATTCGCTTCTTGAACGGCGCATCCGCAGCCAGTAGCTTGGTTGCCAAAGCATAGATATGATCGAAAGCCATCCAAGCCATCGCCGCCACAAAAGCTCGCTGCAATAATGGGTCTTCCTCAACCGCTGCTAGCACCACATCAACGCGATCCGTCTTCTGCGATTCTAGGGCTAGAAAGGCGGCGGCAAAAACCTCACCGGGTTCCTGGATAGCCAAGGCCTCGACACAGATCTGCCAGCCCGTATCCCCGGCAATACGCAAACCGTCAAGATTCGCTTCCACCCTTTCATCGAGATTCGCCAGGTCCTCGAGCGAATAATGAGGCTCGCCTAAGGCATAGTCTCGGCGGAGCCAGAGAAAGGCGGCCTCCTCAGCGTGTTCTTCGATAATGTCGCTAATCACAGTCATTGTGTCGCTTGATCGACCCATTCATTCGAGGCTAGTTGATTTGTACGGAGCCGCCCTTGATTCGATTTACGCCGGAGGAACGGTTCAGCAAATACGTTCCCCGAATGACGACCTTCCCGGCCTTGGTCAAGGTGATGCTGGACTTTCCGCAGCGTAAGACGATTCGCTCGTGCGCATCGAAGGTGAGCGTCTTACCGTCGATGGTCAGATCGTCGGGAGTTTGTTCCAATTCGATGTCCAACTCCGGATCAAACGCCTCGTCGACATCCTCGCCGACAGCCAGAGCGGTGATCGACGTGGCCACGACGTCCATCACGATGGGTTTTGTTGGATCGCTATCTTCAAACGCCAAGAGCACCTGCGAAAAGGCGGAAAGATTCTGCTCTTCCAGCCTTTCCTTCACCACACCACAGAGTTTTGCCTTCAGCGGCCCACTCTCATTGCCGGAAAAGTCGACTCGCACTAGACCCGCATCGTCGATATCCACGATCTTTCCCATGCGTACACCTTCGATTCGGCCCCCGCTAGCTATGGCGTCGTGGGCGTCACTGTCTGGGCCTTTCGAAGTGCCGGGTAGCTTTTTTACTAATGCTGTTTTCATATTCCTGCCGCCTCGAGGTATTGCTACGGATATTCGAATCGAGTAGGTCGCTAGTTGATCTTTACGCTGGATCCTTTGATACGTTGATTTCCCTTCGCTTTGGAAATCACCTTGGGGCTATCGATGATGATGCTGCTGGGTCCGATCGTAATTGAGCTTTTGCCCACTTTGAGTTGGATTTTCTTATCTGAAGCGATCAGAATTCCCTTTTTGCCGCGCATCGAGATCTTTTCTTTGGCAAAAGCGACGATGTCTTTCGCCGCATGAAGAATCATATTGCCCTTGGATGCGGCGCCCTTATTCTTGACCACGACTTTGTAGTCACCTGCGGCGACCTGAATTTCTCGGTTCTTCTTGACGTTGAGAAGCGCGTTTCCGGAGCTGACATTGACGGAATGCTGTCCCTTGGAGATCGTTTCCAATCGGCTTCCCTTGGCAACCGTTAGCTTTGAATCACCCTTATGGATGCCAGTGATCTGGTTTCCTTCCTTTACGGTTAGCTCAACATCCTTATTCACCGTAACGGCTTGGCCACCCTTTGAGATCGTAAGTGAATCATTGCCCGTCGCTACACAATGTGTGCGGTTGAGCATAATCGTCACCGTTTCCATGCCACCCACGTACTCTTCGCGCATGAGGCCGACTTTCGTCGTTTCGTTCATGCCGATCGTTTTTGTGCGAGTCTTGACCACGGTCAGCGATTGGTTGCTGCCGACATGTGTTGTCATGTTGTTCAGAACGATCTCGTTCTGGTCTTTCTGTGCGTGCGTATAAACCTCTTCCGCACCCTTCTTGTCTTCGAAACGAATTTCATTGTAGCCGCCCCCGCCAGGACTGCTGTTGGATTTGATGGTACTGCGTGTCTTATGCAGTGGCAGTTCATAGGGAATGGTTTGTTCGCCATTATAGACGCGACCAATAACGATGGGTCGGTCGGGATCGCCATCGAGGAAGCTCACCAGAACCTCTTGGCCTACCCGTGGAATGAACATACCACCGAAGCCTTGGCCGCCCCAGTTCTGCGATACGCGAATCCAACACGACCCCGTCGTTCCGCCTTGGGACGCCTCTCGCTCCCAATGAAACTTAACCTTTATCCGGCCATATTTATCCGTATAGATCTCTTCGCCCTTCGGGCCCACGACTAACGCGGTGTGCAGACCAAAGACGCGGGGTTTCGCCGGGACTTCTGGAGGCCGAAACTGCTTTTTCGAAGGAATAAATTCAATTTCGTTGCCGTAGGCCGGTTCGGCTTGTTCGCCATCCTGGTCCAAGGCCAACTTTTGAATACCCCTATGCCTCACCTCGGTAAGCAGGTATTTTGCATTCAACCATTTCTTGGGATGAAGGAGCTTGGGCTCTTTCATCCCAAGTGTGAAACCAAATCCAGGGAGCATACGATTGGAATCGCTCGCGGCGTACACAACTTCGCTATCGGCGGCCAGTCCTTCCTGTTTCAGTTTCGACCGCCGGTTGGACAGCTTCTGTAGCTTCCCTGATCGGGCAGGTAGGTCGTCGCTATGCAAACCTGCTTCAACGAATTCACCGGGGTATTCGTATACGGAATACACGTCGTGCTTCTTCGCCGAATTCCCTACCGTATCGACCGAAGGTTTGGTGAAGTCGTATTCTCGTAGCTGGACGTGCTGCACATGCATTTGACGACCAAATACCAAGCCATGGATGAACTCGTACGGCTCTTCCATACTCAACTGGTCACTGTAGGGAATGACGGTCGTGCCGTCGACGTCCTTTTCAATATCTTTATAGGCACCCGGGCTATCGTTGAAGACGACCTTCACCCCCTTTTTGTCGTGCGAAAAATGATAGGTGATACCGTCTTCACATAATAGACGGTTTACAAAATCTAGGTCGGTCTCTCGATACTGCACACAGTAGTCGCGAGGCAGATAGTCGCCGGATTTAATATTCCAACTCTGCTCGCTATCGCCCAAGCCGATTTCCTTGAGCGCTATCTTGACGATGTCTTGCGTGCTCTTCTTCTGGTAGACACGCAATCGTCGTTTGTATTCCAATTTGATGAGCGGGGGCGCGAGAAATACCCGATAGACCGAACGTTTCGGCAGAACATCGGTAAGCTCCATGCGCGTTACGATGCCATGCACGTAACGAGGGGCCTCCGGACCATCCACTTTCAATGAAGCCGGTTCGCCAACGATCTTTTTCAGATCGACTTCCTTTTCCATGCTCACCAGTTCGATATCGAATTCGAATGGGCGGGACAGGGTTTCCGATCCTTCAAAACCGAGGACGACCAATTCGTCGTTATTGTAGGCCTCACATTTGAAGAAGAATCGAGCTGAGGCAAAGCCTGATGGCTTGGGCGTGGCCTTCGGTTCGGATTTCTTGGGTTTTGACGCTGACTTTGCCGGACTGGTTTGGGTCTTCTTTGGAGCTTTGGGATCTGTGGGATTTGTCATTATTTGCCTTCCCAAGAGATGCTAGGCCCCGCCGGTGCCGCGCATAGAGCTCTGTTTCGAAATCGAATTCTGCTAGTTAAAGAGCGCAAAGGTTACCATCTGGACTACGATAGAACAACGCCCGAACTACCGGCAGTTACCGCTGATCTGCAACAGGTTATCGGATTTTCCTCTATACGTTCCGCGGCTTGATAGGAGTTCCTCTTGGATGATACGGTGGACTCCACTCCAGCAAGGGTAAAATTCTGTTTTGCGAGGGGATAGCTAGGAATATGGCGACAAAGAGACTAAAAGGTAAGAAAGGAAGCGAAGTCGCTGTCAGCAGTACCAAGCGAGAACTCGCAGCGAAGGCAAAAAACAATGCTGCGGCCAAAGCCGCCGCGGCCAAAGCTGCCGCCGACAGGGCCAAAGCCAACACCGACAAGAATAGGCGCCACACCATCGACGTTACACTCAAGGAGAAAGTGGCGGGCAAGACAGAGCCCATTCCACTCAGACATGTCTATTGCGATATTGTTGTGACTCCGGCGAAGGGCAAAGAATACACCCTGCACAAAAAAACCGACGTAGATGGGCGCATCTTGATGGAAAAGGAAATTCTGCCTTCAAAGTTCGGCCCGTTCAAAATCGCAATCAGTGACAGCCAGTCAAAGCCACCTCCCGCCGCCAAAGCCAAAGCCAAAGCCAAACCGAAGAAGTGAACCGTCCCAAAATTCGTAGCCTCGCAGCGACGCCCCTGAAAAGCCCCCACCTGCAAAGATGTACTGTTCTGTCATCCCCTGGACGAGATGCGCCTACATGGCACGCCACGTTTCCCTCCCCTGTGCGATAAAAAGCCCGACTCTCCTCGGGGAGAGCTAAAGAAGCAGGGTGCCCCGCCGATGAGCTTCTATAGATATGGAACGAATTATCTCGATCATTGGCCTGACGGTTCTTTTTCTGACGTCGTGCAGCAGTTTTGGCACCGAATTCGGCTCATCAGAATCGGCGATCACGGACGGCACGGAGTATTCGGGCCATCCAGCTATTGGGATGTTGGTCACCGACGCAGGTGGTGGATATATTTCGATTTGCACGGGAACTCTCGTTGGCTCAAAAACCGTCCTCACCGCTGCCCACTGCCTGGATAACCTGAAGAGCCTCAGCAAGCTGACATTTCATACCAATGCTGACCTGCCGAAATCTAAATGGGGCGAGCAATACGCCGTCTCGAAAACCGTGATTCATCCGCAGTACGGGGTGCTCAACACGGGCGAGGCTGTCAATGATGTCGCCCTCGTGAAACTGAAGACAGCCCCACCGGTCACACCGATTGGCATCGCCGTACGTACACCCGCTGTAGCCGGGGCTATCACATTGATCGGCTACGGGAGGCTGACCACGAATTCTGGAGCGGGCGTGAAGCGCATCGCCACCAACACGATCGAAACCATCACCTCGGCGAACTACCGCATCGCGGGCACAGGAAATGGCACCGGAAATTTCTGTTTTGGCGATTCGGGCGGACCGACCTTGGCCAACTATGACGGTGTCGACTATCAGGTAGGAATTCACTCCTACGTGATAGATGTCGCCGAGCCCATCCAATGCGGCAAATACGGCGTAGACATGCGCGTCGATGCGTACGCGCAATGGGTCAAGGATAACGCGGGGGAGTCGGTTTCTGCGGAGGATTTCAGCGATACCCAAGCACCCACGGTGGCTATTGTGAGTCCCACGAGCGGCGCCACGGTGGATAGCCACCTGAGCGTGTCGGTGCAAGCTGCCGATGATAATAATCTGGCGCTGGTCGAACTCGCGGTAAACGGCCAATGGCTCTACCAAACCACAAATGCGGCGCATACCTTCAGCCTGATCCTCGGCTACAGTGAAACCGCGACCCTCCAAGCCCGGGCCACCGATGCGGCCGGGAATATCACCACCACCACGGCCATTACTGTCACCACACAAACTCAGGGGGATACGACGGCACCTTTGGTCGCTATCGCGAGTCATTCCAGTAACGCCGTGGTCGACCCAAACTTCACGTTGGAGGTGGGGGCCATAGACGAGACGGCCGTAGCGAGCGTCGAGTTGGCGGTCAACGGGGAATGGCTACATACCGACACCACCCTGCCCTATCGTTTTCAGCCCAATCTCGCCCACGGGCAGACCTATTCAATGCAGGCACGCGCTACGGATACCTCGGGAAATACGGCGCTTTCTACGACGATTCAGATCATCACCACCGATGCTCCCGACGTTGAAGCGCCCCTCGTGAGCATCACCGACCCCACGGCAGGCGCCAGTATCCAAGCCAACTACACCGTGAAGGTCCAGGCTTCGGATGAGGGTGGACTCGCGAGCGTGGAACTCGCTATCGACGGCCAATGGATCCAAAGTCTGACGGCCGCGCCGTATGAATTTTCGCTAGCCGCCACGCCGGGGACCTCGGTCACTTTGCGGGCACGCGCGACCGATCTTCAGGGCAATACGGCCACGACCAATGAAATCACGGTACAAATCCAAGACGTAAACTCGACCGGCACAAACAAGCCCGACGGCTCAGCCACCGGCAATGGGCCCGACGGCGGTGCCGACAGCACACCGGGTGATCGCCCAACGGACGATCCAACCGGTGATCCCAATGGCAGCGGGGGCGAGGAAGGTGAGCCGCCAGCGGTTGTTCCGCCACGCGGTGGGGGCTGTAACGTCAGCGATGACCAACCCACCGGATTCGGTGCGTTCTTCGCGATTTTGTTTCTTCTTTGGGTCGCTCGCGACCAATGGCAGAGCATTCGGGTCCGCGTCGAGCAACGTCGCCGATCTAAGAAACGCCGACGCTAGGCTCCAGTACCAACGACCTATTGAATGTCGATCTCGAGATTGCGGATGTCGGCGAGTAGATCCGACTTTTCAAATTCGTTACTCAACGCCTGCAGGTTTCGTATGAAAAAACGAAAGGAACCGTTGGCATAGCCGAATTTCACCGCTACGCCCAAACCCTCCGTACGGCTCTCAGCGCGGATAACCCGCCCCGTCGATTCACACTCAGAGTCTGGCTCGATGAGAAAACGAATATGGGCACGGGACCCGACCGCCTGAATCCCCGTGACCACGAAATAGGCTCCCCCCTCGGATAGCTCGTTGAGATACCCCTGGTGCGGCTCCCTTTCAGCCCCGAGATAGACCTTCGCCGCTACTCTGAGGCTAACCCGCCGATGCCGCCGCCGTTCGTCTTCCCGTTCCATTACTGAACAGGCTGACACAAAAATGCCGAGAGACGAAGAAAACCGCGCAGATCTTCTTTTGCCAAGCCGGCCTAATGACGCGGCGCGCATGCGTCTAACACCCCGATATTGCTCGTGCTTATCAAAAAACACAAAGAAAGAGCCTATTTTATACACATATTGCTGTAATGTAAAGTACCAAGTACTTGATCGTTTTAAAAAAGAGTGGGACAATGATCCATAAGTACAGGATGGAGGGATCCAATGGCTATTTCAGGAGCGAGCATGGGAAGAGCCGACTTCTTCGTGAACAGAAACGTCTTTACCGTGCGCAAAGCACTCGCGGCCACAGAGCCGCAGGGACAGAGCATTCATGAAGCCCGAAAAGTGTCGGCACAGTTCATGGATTCTACGAGCATCAGTCAGGAAGCACGGGATCTAGCAGCCAACTTCTCAGCATCCCTATAGAGGGGTTGGCGGGAGAACTAGCTGATCTCTGAGGTATTTCAGAGATCAGCGAAGGCCCACTGTCTGTTCTCCCTGGGAGAAAACCCACTTGCGCAGCATTGGAAACGTAAAGACCGGCCAGACCAAAAATAGGCTGATCGGATGAAGGACTCTTGGATCCAACGGGGTATAACGCTGAAGTAGATACCAGACCGCCGTGGCTAAGCTGACGGATCCCAAGGCGATAACAGTGTAACGCAAAGCCTGGCCCGACAGCCTTTCTCCTGTGGCCGAAAAGGCCCACCGGCGGTTGAGTAGCAGATTGGCGGTCGCACCGATCGCCCCGCAGGCCCAACGCGCTAAAACCAAAGCACTTCCCGCGACAAAGAGCTGCAAGCAGATTACGAAAAGAAGTAGATCCAACGTGGTCGTCAGCGCACTAACGAGACCACTTTTTAACATCGCGTTCTTTATCGACATGGTAGATTCGCTCCCACTTCTGTCGACGAACCGATGCCGAACCAGCTTTCGTACGTTGTGAGCTGTCGGTGCCGCCCCAATCGAGATAGCCGCCCTAGCGCGAAGTCGATCGCCCCGCGCAAATCCGCGGGATGCAAGGCCATCCGCAACAACGCCAACGGCCTGGCCCGCCGCTCGAGAAAGCCCATCACGAGTCGCTTTCCATGATCGATCCAGGCGTTGGCTGCCGCGAAGGTAAGAGCCGGCGTTCGGAGCTTCGACACACCTCGTCCGAGCGGGAGAATATGATTCAAGAAAGCCGTATATCGAAAGCCCAGCTCACGAAGCATGAAAATGCTCTGCTCGCTTTGTTGCCACGCCGGTGCGATAAACCCAGCGCTTCGAAGTCCAGCCTGTGCCAAGATCTCTCGCCCAGCCAGCAAACGCCGACGCGCCTGGACATCGTCGAGGTAGGCGAATTCCGCACATCCCCGGCTGAACCAATGGTGCATCATATAGGGGCGCAAACCCGGAGGTGGCGAAGCCGGCGCACGGTGCGTATAGCCATGCTGCACGATTTCACACCCCTGATTGCGCTTCTCATGCAGCCAGTCAACCGTCTCAGGACATCGCGAAAGATCCCAGTGCCGGCCCTTTTCATCGCGCCAATTCGGCACCGCTAGCAAGGTGTAGCGCCTATGGCCAGCGGCCTCCACCCGTCGAGCGATTTCCTTCACCTCCGGCAATGTGGCCGGTGAGACATCATGGATTTCTACGGTCAAATACCTCATGGCTTACGCGCCTCCCATCACAACGCTGGCCGGTCCCTTTTCCAGTGCATCCCGAAATTTGATTCCCTGATAGACCGTTTGGTAAGCGAGTTGCATGACTTCCAAGGGGCCGATCCAACTCTCGGCGACGCCGTAGCGGCAACTGGCCGCGGCCACAGCAACACGCAGTACTTCCCCGCGGGCGCGGGCCTGCTGAATGAGAAGCGTCATCGATTCGTGTTCGAGGCCGTACCCACCGTCGTCACCCAACCCAACTGCAAGACGATCAGCCAAGTCCTTTCGATAGACACGCAACCCCGATTGCAGGTCGATAAAATTCACACCACCGATCAAGTGAAAGGCGGTATTGACCAACCAATTAGAAAAGCGCCGATGCACGGGCATCTCATCATGACTCCGCGCACCAATGACCATGTCGAAATCAGCTAGCAACGAAACGAGTCGCGGTAATTCTGCCGGCAGGTGCTGTCCATCCCCGTCGATCAACACAACCGCGTCCAACGCGAAGGGAACGACAGCAGCCAACCCACGTTTGACAGAACCTTGTTTGCCGAGGTTCTTGTTGTTCCGGATGGAGAGCAGCCTTGGACCATATTCCCTTTTTAGGCCGGCCATCACGTTTGGTGTTTCGTCCGTCGATGCATCGTCTACAACGACCATAAAAAGGGGCTCAATGGCAAAACATGCTCGGAGCACATTCTCTAGATGACGGGCTTCATTGTATGCAGGTATCACAATCGCGGTTGCGGACGTCAACGATGAAGCCGGTGTGCCGTTCTGGCGTTCAACAATGCATTTACGATTCATGGAAAACCCTCCTGACAAAACGCCTCAATTTCAGCTGCGACACCTATCGCAATTACAAGAGCCATGCCACTCGACGCTCACGCATTGCCCAAAACTGCACGAACGATCTTCGCTACTTGCGGCCGAAGAGATGGCATTTACTTTGCAGTGAATGTGTCATTGAGAGTCGCAGAGAGCGATATTGGTGCAATAATCACGAAAGAGGTGCGTAAGTTCTTTCTCACCTGCGACCACATATACGCAGTTCAAAAAGCCCAAATAGTGCCCCTAAACTGTCTCCAATAGCCGATCTAAGCTATATTATGTAGCAGGAGTGAAAGATGGTTAATCGAGTTCTACCGCTCTTCTTTTTCGCGAGCTTTGCAATTGTCGTTGCGGGCTGCGCAGCCACGTATCAACCCCTAGGTCTACTCGGCGGATATTCCGACGAACAGATCACGAACGATACCTTTGATGTCTGGTACCAAGGCAATGGCTGGACTAAACCGGATGAATTGGAAAAGCACCTTCTTCGCCGTTGCGCGGAGATCACCCTCGAAAAGGGCTACGAGCGCTTCGTCATCCTCAACGCAAAAGAACGCTCCAATGCATCTCGGTCCGCTACGATAAAAATGTTCCGCGGCAGGCAAAGCCCGTTCAACACCAAAGTTCACGAGCCGGCCGAGTATTTGGCGAAGAAGAAGACCAAACAACCCACAAAGAAGCTCGCCAAAGCCCCAACGTCAGCCGCAAAAAAGACCGCTGAACCTATGGCGAAACCCGCACCAGTAGACGCAAAGGTGGCTGCAAAAACGCCTGCACCGAAAGCAAAGGAAGCAACGAACGCCCCGACCGAGACTTCATCGAACAAGGCTTCACCGAAAAAATCTAAGTAGCACTCCTTGAAACTTCGACTCCTCACGTACAATATTCATAAATGTATCGGTGGCGTTGATCGTCGATATCGCCCCGAGCGCATTCGCGACGTGATAGGGCACTACGATGCTGACCTCGCGTTGCTTCAGGAAGTAGATAGCCTCGCGAAGCGCTCCAACAACCACCATCAGGTCGACCTGCTCGGAGAAATGCTGGGCTTCCGCTATCGTGCCTTCTTTCCCAACGTGCGACTACGCAAGGGCGGCGCCTATGGCAACGCAATACTCAGCCGTTATCCTATCGTCGAGGCTGAAAATATCGACCTAACCATACCCGCCCGCAAAAGGCGCAGTGTGTTGCATTCGCGGATCCGATTGCGGGTGGATAAGTCCGGCCATACCCGCTCGCTGCATGTTTTCAATCTTCATTTGGGACTTTCTGGAAGAGACCGAAAGATCCAACTCAGAAAATTTCTCGATAGTCACCCCTTCGTCCACTTCGAAAGTAAGACCCCGGTACTTGTCGCCGGCGACTTCAATGATGTGTGGGGAACGCTCGGGCCACAGCTCCTGGCTCCAGCGGGCTTCGCTGGGCTGAAGCGTCCGATCCAGACCTTTCCTTCCTATGCCCCTGTGCGCGCCTTAGATTCTCTGTATTTCCGAGGAGAAATCGAGCTCATACGGGTTTTCCGTTCGCGACTCAAGGTGGCCAGACAGGCATCCGATCATCTCCCGCTGATCGCAGATCTTAAGATTTGCTAATAACTCTGGTACACTGTGACCAATAGAGGGATTAGAGATGAGTGATAAGCGCAAATTTCCCCGCAAAGAGCTCAAACTCGCGTTGATCGTGGGCAGGGATGACCAGCGACTTCCTGCGGAAATGGCGAATCTAACCGTCGAGGGCATCGCATTTCATCTAGACGAATCGCTCGAACCGGGCACTGAAGTTCGCCTGGAGATCTCTGATAGCGAATCGGTCAACGAAAACGAATTGGCAGCAAGAGTGATGCGCTGTGACCCAAGCGCAATAAATCCCGATTTTTCGTATCTCGCAGCTGTGGTATTGACCGACCCTAACGATCGCTACGTCATGGATGCGTTAGCGCTCGTGCACGCCTCAGATGAAGAATCGTCCGGTAGGTAATCATGGCTGATGACAATCTATTCAACAAACTCGGCGGCCGAGCGACTTTGGACCGAGTCCACAAAATATTTTACGACAAGGTCTTTGAGCATCCATGGATGAAGTCGTTCTTCGCCGATGTCGACCGAGATGCGATCGAAAAGCAGCAAACCGATTTTATGACCTCCAATATGGGAGGCGGAAAGATCTATTGCGGCGGGCTTCCCAAACCCGTGCACAAGCATATGTTCATCACCGATGAACTCTACGATCTGCGACAAGAGATGTTGAAAGAGGCGATGGTCGAATGCGGAATCGACGAAGAGTTGATCGAGCGATGGATAAAGATCGATGATGCCTTCAGAGGATCGCTGGTCAAAGAATCTGTCGACCAATGCGAAAAGAGATACGCCACGGACACACTGCTCGTTCATCCCAAGCCCGCAAAATCCTAAACACCTTCGGCGGTTTGGATGCCGCCCCTAGCCGACTATGACGCAGCGGTCCATTGATGCGCAAAAGATTTATGCTACGATAGCTGACCACCCGTTACGGGGGGAGTGGGCTAGTACCAGCTTGGTGGGTTCGCGTTTTTACAGGGGAAGGGAGAATATGCAAACAACCGTTAAGAGCATTCTGGAAAAAAAGGGCAAGGATATTTGGGCGGTCACTCCAGATACCACCGTCTACGACACGATTGCATTCATGTCGGAAAAGAGCATCGGTGCGGTCGTCATCATGGAAAACGGCCAACTGCTGGGCATACTCTCCGAGCGCGATTATATCCGCAAAGTGATTCTCGAAGGCCGCGCATCAAAAGACACGCGTGCCGACCAAATCATGACGGGCAAAGTCATCGTAGCGGGCAGCGAACGCACTGCGGAAGAGTGTATGGCGTTGATGACGGATAAACGTATCCGACATTTACCCATCGTCGATGGTGAAACGGTTATTGGCGTCGTATCTTTGGGCGACGTGGTCAAGGCGGTAATTGAAACCCGCGGCCTCATGATCGAATTGCTAGAGCGCTACATCACCGCGCCCTAGTTATTCCTCTAGTCCCCTTTTAGCTATCGTGAGGAAGACTTCCTCGCTGCGACCGCAAATACGCAAACGGCGTTTCAAAGAGAAAATTAGAAACCCGAGACGTGTAGATATCCGCGTGGCGTTCTACTTGGCGCGCCATATAGCTCTTGTCGTTTCCTGTGCGCATCAAAAGCCCCCATTGCTGATTGGCCAGCTCCCCGGCAGACTTCGCGAGGGGCGTAATCGCCTGGTCGAGTGAGTCGAGACGATGGCGCAGACCGTGCAGCTCCTTCTTCAATTCGGCGCGCGGCATTTCTTCCGCTGGACCATACCCCTTATCGATCCGCTGCAGTCTCAGCCGGGTTTTGACGTAGAGGTATTCGAGATGAGATTTTTCTTCCATCATTTCGGAGAGCTTTTCCTGTTTGTCAGAAAAGGCCTCTAGCGCCTCTAGTTCGGGTTCCAGCTCGGGAACGATGAGGGCCGTGCGCCAGCGACGCTCACTTTTGCTCTGGTGAACATCGCCATGAACATGGTCGCCAACATAGAGGATTTCAGAACCAACACAACCGAGGTAGCGTTCTATCATCGAGGCGTGCCCCCCGACATAGTTACCTGGTTTGCGAATACCACCCGCAACGGGTTGAAGAAGGCCGGCATCGTCGATTACTTCGAAGGCGGGCGCTTCGGTAGAGAAGAACCGGGGCTTTCGGGCGGAAACAACCACCAATTCGAAAAGATCCTTCCACCCCATTCCCGACGGCAAATGCGGATTGAAAGCGAAATCCATCATGGACTGGGTATAGGGCCATTCCGAATTGGTGATCAGCATCAGCCGTTTTCCGGCATGCAGTTGATCGAGCAAAACGAGGGGAACCTGATTATCCAAATGTACGAATTTTTCAGGCGCTGCGAGGATTTCTGCCTTCAGTGCGCCTTCCATATGCGCTTCGTCGAGCGTTCTGCGTACGTGTTGATAGAGTTCACTATAGCCGATGCCGGCGGGGAGTTTGTGTTGGTCGACGAGGTCGACCAGTTGAGCATACATACACGCTTCAGAGATGGCGAAAAGGGTATTGAGAAAAACCCAGCGAGGGTGATCTAGCTCCACCACGGCCCGCGAATACTCATCCCTCGTGCTGTCAAAATTCAATGGTTGGGTGCCGTGATACGCGGTCTTGACGTAGCCGAAGCGATTCGCTTTCGCGATATTTCCGTTTTGGCGATCGATGACCAGGCCACGCATGGCAAACGTCGGGTCGAATTCTAGATTTTCAACCGGCCAGTTCTGGTCCGCCAAGCGTTGACGTAGGTGAGCGTACGCACGACGCTCCCACGCTTCGCCATCATAGTGGACCAGGGTATAATCCATGTCGTAGCCGATCGCTTTGATCGACCGGAGATTCAGGGTGCGGTTGCAAAAGATGCGTCGCCGCGCTGCCGGGCGTTTGGTCTTTTCTGGACTCATGGAATTGATTCCCGTTTCTACTGCGCGTTTCTACTGTGCACTACTGCTGGGGGTACGACTCTGCCATACTCCATAGCAATACGTTCCCAAGAGCATACCGCCAATTGTGAAAATAGCGCCAAGTTTACCTTCACCGAGCATAGCGAGCGCCGTTCCAGGACACGCACCGGCGAGACCCCACCCTGCCCCAAAGAGCAACGAACCGGGAACCAGCCCCCGCCGATAGGCCTTGCCCTTAAAAGAGAGGGGTTCGGAAGCGAGCAGCGCATTCGTCTTGAGACGTTTGAGTACTTGAAAACCCACAGCACCGACGCCGGCCGCTACGGCCATAACCCACATCAGCTGTAGGTTCTCAAAGAGAAAAAGCTGAGCATAGAAATCGTAGGTGGTGGCGCCAGCGCGGCTGAGTATGAATCCGAACAAGGCACCTAATGGTAGAAATAGAAATTTCATCGATGCCTCCCCTTAAAAGAGCCTAAAGAGCAATTGAACGATAACGATACCGCCGGCAAAAAAGCCCGCGGACGCCAGCATGCTCGGCCAATTCAATAGGGCGATACCCGAAATAGCGTGGCCACTGGTACATCCATCGGCCATGCGCGCTCCGAGTCCCATCATGAATCCGCCAGCGGCCAAGATGAGTCCCTTGGCCCACAGCACTTGCGGCAGTACCCCATCGTATAGGGCACCCACTGAGAAACTCGGCTTCAAAGAACCCGGCGAGGTCAAGGCGGCGATCAATCCTCCCAGGGGAATGCCCAGGAGAAAAAAGAGTCGCCAGTTGATTCGTTCGCTGTACGCGCCCACGCGGAAGAACTTCTGCCGGCTCGCCAAGGAACAGAGACTGCCGTATCCGGTGGAAACGCCGAGCACTTTGTTGGTCAAGACGAACTGGGCCAAGCCGTAAATGCCAACGGCGACACCTCCCAACCACGCATTCCAGACCACGACTTCAGTCATCGTAACAATCCTCTGATTATGGGTCGTTCCCGACTACGCTGGTCGGGACAATAGGGTTTTCAGGCGTTTCGCAAGACCTGCGCTGAGGTCAAACTAACGTTTAGAACCAAAGGGAACCAAAGGCGGCGCAAAAGACTGGAATCGTAAAGTTATCGTCCATTCTATTGCTAAAGAGTTCGGTGAGGGTGCCGACCAAAGAGACCGTGAGGATGAGGCCGAGGCGGAGCATGACGCTCAATTCTGGAGCGGCAAGAAAAAGATAGCCAGCCGTCGCTGCGACGGAGACGAAGAAGAACGCCAACGCCCCCACAAGACTTTTGTCATTGGCCAAGCGACGCTTACCGAAACGGGAACCCACCAAAGATGCGATGGGGTCTCCGAGAGCCAAAACGAGAATCGACACGCAGACTACGGGCTGGGGTGCAGCCACGGTTATTGCGGTCAGTGCCACCAAATACCAGGTGGACGAGTTGATGCGATAGCGTTCGTCCGGCCGGGAAACGCCGCGGAAGACTTTGTCGACCAGGAAATCGTTCCACCGACTGGAAAAACGGCGCGTGACCTCAAGGGTGGTGGCCATGGCCATGAAACCCGCGAGGACGATGATGGCCTGGTTGTAGTTGAGTGCGAATTGGTAAAGGGCCACGCAGCTGAGACCCATCATGGCGTGGAAGCTTGCGCGAGCCAGTTTCGGCAGCTTCACGGGACGCAGTTCGTCAACCGCCAATGCTCCAGAAGCGTGGCCAAGCGGCTTCAGTGCAGCTACATAATTTTGATATACCTGAACCAACGCGGGACGCAGACGACGGAGATGTTTCACCGTAGGCTGCTCGACGAGCGTGCGCGCGAAGTCGGCCAACACTTCACCGAGAGCGGCCAATGCGGAGATCAGGGCGCGGCCTTGGCCGCCCAATCCATCGCGCAACTCGTTGACTTTCTTTATTAGTTCATCACAGCCAAGGCGAACGCCGTCGGCCCAGCCCGCATCATTTGGGGTGGGCCGATTTAGCTCGACGACCAAACGTCGAACGTCAAGGGCAAGCCCTCGGAGGGCTTCGCTGAGCTGGGGTTCTGGGGCGACAATTGCGATGCTCATGATGTCCTCAAACTGGTAAGACAGTCGTCTACTTCCCGGCTAAGGTCAATGTAATATGCAAGCTAGCGACAAAGACCAAACCGTCGCATCGAAGGCAGATTCTAGCATGCGTAGCGGATAGGGGTAGGATGTACCTGTTTTTCATTTTTGTTCTGTAATTTTCATAGGCTAGAAGCATAATAGCCGACGAAACATCGCCATCGCCCGACTTGGCAAACAACCTGCGCTGGAGTTGCTATGAACATCATCCGCCCCCCTTCTGAAGCGTCTGAGCCTGGCTCTCTAGAAACGTTCGTACAGGCTGCAGATCTCGGCTCCGACGACGCTTTTCGACAGGTTTTGGCAGATGAAAAGCAGGTTATGGCTCATCTCGGCCCTGCGGACCTTCGCGCGGCTCTAACAGCACGTAATATCTTAAGAATGAGCATAGGCCAGGGATTTCACCACAGCGAAGGCAGGCATCAGCTCGTCTGGTGGTTTTCGGAGATCGGTCTCGAAGGCAGCGAGCGGGACGTGGACGATCACCTGCAGAGCTTCTTTCGCGACCGGGGCTTTCGAAGCAGCGAGCCAAACGGGCAATGGACGAGCCGCTATCTGAGCGGAGATGGCGACCCCGCATCGGCGGCATCAGGCCATCTACTGACGGAAGTCCTGATCGAGGGGCCGCGGAGATGGCGAGGTGGACGCCAGCGCGCTGCAGGCATCTCACTGGCATGGACAGTAACGGCCGGAAGCACTTCGGTGCCGCCGCGGCTCGCTCAAGTGGTGGAGGCGCTCCCCATGTTGAAAGACCCGCGCATCGATGCCTCGGTCTATGAGGCGCTCGCGGGAAAGCCGGTCATCGACCTGATGTTCTCGGGCACCTGGACAAGGTATTATTCGACGAGCATCACGTTCCTTCCCGACGTGAGCGGAGAAGACACCGCTCTGACAAAGGAAGTCACCCAGGTCTTGGGTGACGCTGGCTTTCAACTCAAAGAGGAAAACGGAGACAAAGCCTCTTTCGAACGCCAGCGAGATGGCGACCATGCCCATGCCCAGCTATCGATTGCAAAGGGCACCGCGGGTGGCGTTCACTTGCACATCCAGCCCCAATCCTAGTCCGTCATGGCGAGCTTGACCTTGGGCTGGGAAAAGAAAATCCACTGGAGTACGGGATAGGGGCCGTAGAGGGTTATCGCTGCCAGCGCGATGGTCAGACCGAGGTATTTATCCGTAGGTGTGGACGCCGCCATAAAGGCCTGTTCCATCGGACTTTGACCGCCCGTGATGCCAACCAATCCCATAAAATGGTGATAGGCGGGACCGACGATAAGGATGCAAACCAGCGTCGAACCGACAAGGAGCGATAGCGCGATCAAACTCCAAGCGACGGTCCACCTCCTCGCCCAAGCCCGATAGCGAAGTTGCCCGATGCCCAGGACCAGCAGGAAAACCGACATAACGGTGAAGACCAAGCCGTGATAGCCCATGACCCGCATCAGCAAGATCATCTGCTGGATACCGGTCTCTATTTTCTTCTTTTGGGCGGAAGCCTCGGGCACCGCTTTGACCCGCTTCAGTCCGTCCTTACTCAGTTGTTCTTCGAAGCCCGTCGAATAGCCGGCAACCAAGCCCGAACAGGACGTAAAAAGCCCGGTCAATAGCGTCAAGCTAGCCGCAACGATGGAGATCACGCCGAAGGTCTTGGGTATGGAAGTTCTAGGCATCGAAGAGACCCTAGCATCAATTGGTCACAGCGCTTGACAAGATTCTCAAAAGCCCTTCTTCTCTCCCGCCAGAACGAAAAAGAGCCCCGGGAGACGACCATGGCCGCACAGCAAGCATTCATACTCTACTCTACGACATTCGCTAACGATGAAGGCGAAGTCACCCGAGACAGCAACCTCGACCAATTGAACAAGCTGCTCAACAAAGGCTGGAAGATTTCCATGGCCACCCCGATGAGTGGCCACGGTGAGGACGACGACGAAACGCGATGCCTCGTCGTACTGGATAAGGGTAAATAGGCGCGCCCTTTGCTGCGCCTGCGGCTACTTTAGCTCGTGCAGTTCTTTAACCCGGGAAACACGTGATGCGTCGGGGTTCAACTGGCGACTGAAGTCGTGATACTCCCAAATTTTTAGTTTCTCAAGGCGCCAGCCGCCCGTGGCCTTTTTGTCTTCTACGAGCTTGGCCATGTGAATGCCCGGCCCAAGTTCTGTTTCCCGAAATCTCGAATCGAGTTTGATCGTTGCTGGCGACGAATGATCTGCCTTCGTCACCCCCCCCTTTCGCCTTACGAAAAGCTGCACGGGAAACGCGCTTGGCTCACCCTTTGCGCTTAGGTTTTCGCGACCGACCAAGACCCCCAGGCGCCGGATATGACCGAGCATGGCGGAAGATTCGTGGTGATACGTTCGTCCTTTGGCGTCACGAGTAATCGGCACGCCAGCTGGATGCGAAATTCCCATTCCTTTCAGCGCGCTCTTGACCGCGTAGGTCTGTTCAACGGAAGCGTCCCGATAGCCAGCCGCCTTGGGCAGCGCCTTGCGTAGTACGTGCAGTTTCCGTGCGCGAATGGTGGGGCCCCACCCCTTCTTTCCGGCCTCCGCTGGCTGCAGCCCCAAAAGCGAAAAGACCAGAATGGGTCCGAAAAAAAAGTTTATGCTCTTCATGATCATCCTTCCTTGAGGTGTGTTTCGGCTTTCGATTCGAACGCCATCGGGAAGTCAGAAAAGCAAGATACGGACCGAAATCTAGTTTTCGGGGCCTCGTCAAACTTTGACAATTACTTCGGGAAATTGTCGCCGGCTCAGAGGATCGGAGATCGTCACGGTAGAAAGGCGCCGATGGTCTGGCTATTCTAGTGGTTATTGCAATAGGGCCAAGAGGTCGTCGCGCGTAAGCGACGCCGCCCCTTGAGCATCGGCCAAGGCCGACGACGCCAGCTGCCGTTTTTGAGCCTGCAACGCGAAGATGCCCTCTTCCACCGTACCTTCGGCTATCAATCGGTGAATCAAGACGGGACGATCTTGTCCAATACGATGCGCGCGATCTGCCGCTTGGTCTTCGACAGCAGGGTTCCACCAACTGTCTAGTAGAAAGACATGGTCCGCAGCCGTGAGATTCAAACCCACACCACCAGCTTTTAGCGACATCAATAGGATGGGAGGTCCATCGGCGGATTGGAAACGCTGAACAACAGAACCACGGTCGCGCGTCGACCCATCGAGGCGCAACGCATCGTAAGTCTGAAGGTGAGGCTCCACCAAATCCAGAAACCCGGTCCACTGAGAAAAGACCAACGCTTTATGTCCTTCAGCCACGATCTGTTGCAGAAGCTCCAAGAGCAAATCGATCTTGGATGACGTTGCAGCTTCCTGCCCCGGAAGCAAGCCAGGATGACAGGCCGCTTGCCTCAACCGTAACAGGGCTTCCAAGGCCGCCATGACGTTGCCGCCTTTGCTGAGTTTTTCGACAACCTCTTTGCGGGTAGCCATGCGAACCGTTTGATAGATGAGCTTTTCTTCCTCCGTAAGTTGAACGTGGAGTTCTATTTCCGTTCGCGGAGGGAGCTCGCTCGCAACTTCGCTTTTCAAGCGGCGCAATAGGAAGGGACGGATGCGTCGACGCAACGCTCCTGCGACATTCGCATCGGCCGCTGCGATGGGCTGAGCATAACGTTCTTTGAATTGGCTGAGGCCACCCAGCAATCCGGGATTGAGAAAATGAAATTGACTCCAGAGATCTTCGAGCCTGTTTTCCACAGGTGTGCCCGTCAGAGCGAGCCGCCATTCGGATTTGAGTCTAAACGCGGCCTGGGCAACCTGACTCTGAGGGTTCTTGATCGCCTGAGATTCATCGAGAACGACCGTTTTCCATTGTTCGTTCGCCAAGGTTTCCACATCCAAGCGCAAAAGCGCGTAGCTCGTGAGGATAACGTCGGCGTTCGCATCGAGTTTTCGTTTCGCACCGTGGTAGAGTTGGAAATTGAGATCAGGCCTGAATCGTTTCAGTTCTAGCGCCCAGTTGTGAATAACCGAAGTCGGCGCGACGACAAGTGCCCTCCCCCGCAGAACGGCCAGAGTTTGGAGGGTTTTTCCTAGGCCCATATCGTCGGCGAGCAAACCACCGACGCCCCCCTGCCGCAAAAAGGCCAACCAGTTGACCCCCACGCGTTGATAGTCTCTCAGTGTCGCCGTGAAGTCTTTGGGCAGAGGGGCCTCTTGAATCGTTGAGAAGTCGTCGAGCAGGCCGCGCAACCCCTGTAGGTCTGGTGGTGCGGGCGTTTCTATCGATGCGTAGAAATCGACGAGATCGAAGCGCAGCCGATTGTCGCTGATCTGCGGGTCTTCGCGCGCAGCTAAAAGCGATTCTAGGCGTTCGGCATGTTCGTCGAGCCATCGATTGGGAAGCATGGCGAGACTGCCATCGTCGAGTGCCAGGAGAGATTCCCCGTTGCGATAGGCGCGCAACATCGCCTGTGCATCCACACCATGTTGGCCGTCCTCGAAACGAAATTCAAAACGGCCGCCCTCTTTCCACAGAGGCGTGGGGACGAGTTTGCCCGCACGCCGAAAACGCTCAAGCGCATCGCCACGAATCTTCGCCGCTTTGTAGGCCCTCAAGGAATCAGCCATGGCCAAGGCCTCTTCGGCAACGTATGGCTGACGTCTTCCACAGCTCAGCCCCAAATCACGATACACCTTTCCAGCGAGCCGCTTTTCTTCATCCAGATCACGCAGAGGGACAATCGCCTCGTTCGAACTGAGCTGCAGCCTTTCACCCACCACGCGGGCGAGTTGCGGTTCCCCATAGGCGCAGAACGGAAAGACATGCAGGCCTTGCTCAAGCTGACTGACCTCGATGACCAGATGAGGCTGAATCGACTTTGACGTGGGTAGACGCTTCGTTTCTAAGCAAACGTCAAAATGCTCGCCTAAAGATGGCAGCACGCTGGCGACCAAGGTTCCCGCTTGATCGGGACGATAGTAGACCCCCGACTCCAGGGCCCTCTGTTCCGCCTTGCCCAGCCCTATATCGGCCAACGCATGCAGCACGCCTCCGACCCGCATGATGCCGTTATCGAAAATCTCGTCGACGCCGGACGCTGCCCGGGTTGAAAGAGCAAAGCCCTCATCACGATCTTGAACGACGAGTTCCAGAGCGGCCCGCGGCTTTTCCGTTTTGACCGGCTCTTGGTGCAGAAAGATATTCGCGGCTCCGCGTAGGGCCGTGACCACTTCCTTCATTACAGGAATGGGCAGCGGGCGAGCCGTTGTCCTCCCCTGCAACGCGAGTTCCACGCCCATATCCTGCTTGTTCACTGCGACTTGGGTTCGGCCCCGCTCTTTGGCCAACGAAATGCGTAGGGGCGTTTCCGTTCCGTCTCGTTCAAGGAAGCGGTCGAATGACAGTTCCTTTTCATGACGACTGAAACGATAGACCAGCCCCGCGAGCTGACGCTTGGCCCCCGGCAGAGCATCGCCCTTTTGCCAGTAGATGGTAGCGGCGATGACATGAACGCATGGATCGTCTCGGCTGGGACATTCGCAGTTCCAGTCTTCCTCGCTGCAATGCAGGGTAACCCGCACGCCAACCGCGCGGCCGGCGAGCGCGATATTGAAAGAAGGGTCTCCTTGATCGTCCTCGCCAATGGGAACAACAGCCCCCGAACGCGCCAATTGCACACCACGAGACCAAAGCCGCGTTTCCGCAGATTCCCGCACCAGCTTAAGATAGGATTCTCGAGGTCCTTCAGCCATACGAAGTAAGACTTACAACCAATGGTGTCCCCAACCAAGATTTAAACGAAAAAAACGTGTCCATCGAGCCTCCCTGTCGGCAGATTTGATGCTAAGAACACGTAGAGTTGCCCCTAATGGCTGAAAGGAAGAGAACCGTGATCGTCGTTACCAACCGTATTCCCGTCGCTCCTGGCTGGGAGGAGAAGTTTGAAGACCGTTTTTCCAAGAGGCGGCATTTGGTCGACCAATCGCCTGGCTTCGTGCGCAACGAAGTCCATCGCCCACGGCCCGTGAAATTCGATCACAAATCGGGTAGCTGGCAGGAGAACACTGAAGAGAAGGGATTCTACGAAGTGAAGACCTGGTGGCAGACATTTGAGGATTTCGCGGCTTGGACCAAGAGCCCCGCCTTTGCCGAAGCCCACAGCAACCGGCCCCCCAAGGAAATGTTTGCTGGTTCAAATGAACTGACGGTTCACGAAGTCTTCATGAGTACGGATTTCGATGACGCCAAATGAAATAGACGGTGAAGACCGTGGTGCAGATGATCAGGCGACCTGCAGCTGCGGTTATGACCGAAACCACCATATGGTTTCAGCAAAGGGTGACTACACCCTTTACGGATCGATTTGCTTGATCATGGGCATCAGCGCCCATCCGATCAAAGTTCGCTATATGTGCCGCATGTGTCACGACGTCATTGCAGAATCGACGGATCCCAAAGCGCTGAAAGACCCACGGCTACTTTAGTTTTTGTGTACAGGTCTTGGAGAAACCAGAGGTAAGCCCTCCCAGTAGAAGGAAGGTCGTCGGCATTCCTGCTGCTTCCCGCGCCGGGCGACAGTTGACTCTTTTCCACCAGCATAGTAACCGAGAGTAGGCATTGGGGAGTGCTACAGTAGTGGAGTAGTTATGCATTTCTCCCGTTTAGTCTACCTCGTTTGCTTTATCGGTGGTTGTAGTATCCCGCAAAACGCTAGCGATCCCGCCACAGTCTCTGGGAGCGGGATATCTCTCGAAATCCTCAATGCTCAGCGATCGTCCAACTTCTACTGGGGATCCGAATCGCATTCTGATCCCGACACCCTCTGGGTTATGGTCGACTTTGTGTTGAATAATGGCTCGGATAGTCCTGCGGCGCTCGATGCCTCCCGGTTCTTTGTGGACGTGGACAACGGCCTGTTGATCAAGGCAGACGAAGAAGTAACATTGAAACATCCAAGCGGATGCGATTTGGCTGCCAGCGTTGGTCCAAAGAAGTCATTTCGTTGTACGTTGGTATTCGTACTTCAGAAAGACGTCTCAGCAACAGCTCTTGGCTACGTTGATGCGGGTGACGACGTTGCGAAGACTCCATTCAGCGAGACCCCATGTGGTTGGTGTGAGTCGCAATGCCTCGGGGCCTCCGAATACGCTAGTCGAGAAGATAATTGTGGCGTGTGTGGTCAGGCGGTAGGGGTCGGCGAGTGCGTTGATGGCCAAGTTGTCTGCCCCGATCCACAGATGGTGGTATGCGCCAGTGGCTGCGTAGATCTAATGAGTAATGAGTTCAATTGCGGGTCGTGTGGAAATTCCAAAGGCGGCGCAGTTTGCGAGAACGGCAAATTGCAGTGCGCGCAAGAATATCTCGATTGCGACGGAAAATGTACGCCCAGAAACAAATCCAACTGCGGCGGTTGCGGCGTCGTCTGCGACGGTTCTCAGTATTGTACCTCGGCGTTCGATAACCCCACTTGGGATGTGCATTGTATGGAGAAGCAGAACGTTCATTACCCTTGGAAAAGTTGCGATACGCTCTGTGAAAGTATGACGTGCGATACGGATGTGTATGTCTATGCGGAAACGAAAAAAGGACGCTATCCCGTTGCCGGCTATAGCTGTGACGGAATCAAAGGGTGGTATTTGGAATATTTAGACTGCTCCGCGGAAGTCCCCCTTACAACCAACTACCAGGGAAAGGCCTGCGAGCTCGAGTGGTTCCAGTGTGCTTGTCGCTGAAATGGAGACTGTCAGCTTTTTTGTGTAAGTTCGCCTGAGGTTCATCAGACAGGCAACCGCCCCTCAAAGTATATCGCAAATTGATTCATAGCTCGACCCCAGTTTTGGATCGGCATGGTCCATTTTTTCTC
>Ga0257122_1000649_pt1 | contig 29252 bp, 12 predicted proteins | sample SI106_120metaG_FD_190146 | JGI IMG/M metagenome (GOLD analysis project Ga0257122, IMG submission 190146) | Marine microbial communities from Saanich Inlet, British Columbia, Canada - SI106_120 | ecosystem: Environmental > Aquatic > Marine > Inlet | place: Canada: British Columbia | collected... | reverse complement strand
TAGGTTTTCGGTCCTAGGTTTTCGGTCCTAGGTTTTCGGTCCTAGGTTTTCGGTCATGGGTTTTCGGTTTTCGGTTTTCGGTTCTGGGTTTTCGGTCATGGGTTTTCGGTCATGGGTTTTCGGTCATAGGTTTTCGGTTTTCGGTTTTCGGTTCTGGGTTTTCGGTTCTGGGTTTTCGGTTTTCGGTTTTCGGTTCTGGGTTTTCGGTTCTGGGTTTTCGGTCCTAGGTTTTCGGTTCTGGGTTTTCGGTCATGGGTTTTCGGCGATCGGGGTACGGCGATGATATAATCGTGACATCTTTTTACGTTCGCATGACTAGGTTTTACTGGCGGTTGATACCTAGATGTCGCCAAATCACTACTCTTATATGAAGCGACGCCTTAGGGTTTGGCGTGGCGTTGAAGCAGCAAAGGGATAGCGATGAAATCGATGATCGTAAAATGCTCGATGAGCAGCGTGGCGCTGGCGACCGTATTGGTCCTAGCCATGGGTACTGGACCCGCCTTGGCCCAAAAATCCAAGAAGGCCAAATACAATAAAAGTGAGGTCAGGGTTAAGGCTAAGAAGACCACGATTACCGCGGTTAAGAAGAAGAAGCCGGCAGCCAAGAAGCAAGAGCGTCGCCCGGCCATTGATGCGGACCAGTTTCGTATGGCGATGGCGACCAAAGTCGCCAAGCTCACCGATGCTGCCATTCATAAATTGAAGCAGTTGATCGAGATTACCGAAGAAGACGAGCCCGAAAAGGCGGACTACTATTTTCGCCTGGCGGAGCACTACCGGGACAAGAAGGTCATCTTCAGTTTTCAAGCCCGAGAAATGGATGAGAAGATCTTTCAAGCCGACGATGCTGCGAAGCAAAGGCTGAAGGCGACCCAGCGCAATTACGAGAAGATGTCTCGCGAGTGGATGATCAAGTCGATCAAGATGTACCTGGCCATCGCTCAGAATGACAAATGGGCCAAGTACAATCGTATGGACGAGGTTCTATACAACGTCGCCGATATGTTGAACCAAGCGAAGCGTCGCGACAAAGCCCGCGCATTCTTCAGCAAACTGATCCGCAACTATCCCCAGAGTAAATATATCCCCGATGCCTATCTTTCCTTCGCGGAGTTCTATTTTAACGATGGTCAAATCGATAATGCCCTCAAACTATATGAGCGTGTGGCACGTTATCCCGATTCGCCGATTTACGGTTATGCCGTCTACAAACAGGGTTGGTGTTGGCTGAACCTCAAAGACCCACGCCGTGCGTTGGAACTCTTTGTCAAAGTCATTCGCAATGCCCATAAATGGGCCGGCCCGAAAAAAGGGAAGATCGTACTGATCAAAGAGGCCCGCAAAGACTCCGTGCGTGCGTATGCCATGGTTGGAACCCCAGAAAAGGCCTGGAACTTCTTCAAGCGCATCGGTGGCGATACCGCAATGTCGATGTTGGAGCGCTTGGCCAATATGTACTTCGACCAGGGTAAATACGCCCCGTCGATGCGAATCTTCAAGCAGTTGATCAGCCTCCAGCCAAAAAGCAAAAAGATCTGCACCTGGCAGTATGCGATTTTGCAGGCGACCCTGCCTGGTAAAGACCGCCGTGGCCATGTACAGGAAGCCCGTCGATTGGCCGCGATCTATCGCGCGGTAGAAAAGCGTGGAGATTTGGGCAAAACCGCTTTGGCCGAATGTCGGGGCAATGCCGCTGCCGTTCTGCGCGAACTGGCAACCACCTGGCACAACGAAGCTCAGAAAACCCAAAACGACGCAACCTATGCTTTGGCGGAACACCTCTACAAGGAATACCTAGAGAACTTCCCCAAAGAAAAAGACGCCTACGAGATGAACTTCTACTACTCCGAACTGCTCTTCAAATTGAAGCGCTGGGAGGCAGCCGCCAACGCCTATACCACTGTGGTCAAGATGGGCGGCAAAAAGTACCTGACGGAAGCTGCGTACGCCGCAGTCATTTCTTGGAAGAATGCGCTGAATGTCGATGCGGAGATCCGCGATACCGATTCGACGATGGGTAAAAAGCCGGAAGCGAATAAGTTCAAAGCGAAGACCATTCCAGCGCGACAGAAGAAGATGATGGCCGCCTTCGATACGTATTTGAAGTACGTCCCCAAATCCAAAGAACGCGTCAACATCATGTACCGCAAGGCGCGCATCTATTACGAGAACAACCATTTCGACCGTGCTGTGAAGATCTTCAAGAAACTCGTCAAACAATATGCGGGCCACGAGTTGGCTGTCTTCGGCGAGAACTTGCTCTTAGACTCCCTCAACGTCACGAAGAAATTCGATCAGATGGAAGCGCGTTTGGACAGCTGTTTGAAGAACGGCCCACTGTTAGCTACGGCCGAAAGGGTTGGCGACGATTTGAAAGGTCGGTGCACCACGCTCAAAGGGCAGATCGAACGTAAACGTGTTGAGCAAATGGAAGCCGAAAAGAAATGGCGTCAATGTGGTGAGGGCTACGCGAAACTGGCCAACAAATACCAAGATGACGAGCGCTGGACGGAATTCCTCTACAACGCAGCAATTTGTTATGAGTCCGCCAAATTGATCGGCCAGGCGATCAATGCCCGCCGAACGCTGATCAAAGTTAAGCCCGACGATAGGCTCGCGCAAAAAGCCATCTTGATGATCGGCCAAAACTACCACGCGCTGGCTTGGTTCAGTCGCGCTGCCGACTACTATGAAAAATTCGCTAAGAAATATCCCGGCGAAAAAGAGGCCCCGGATGCATTGCAAAATGCCATCGTGTTCCGACTGGGGCGTGGCGAATACGACAAAGCGAAAGAAGACGTCAGCCTGTATATCAAAAAGTATGGGCCGCGAAAGAAGTTCAAGTCCAAGGTGGCGTCGGCGTTTTTCTCGCTCGGTTCAATTTACGAAACGCGTGGTGATACCGCAGGTCTGATGAGGCACTATAAGTCTTATCTTCAGAAATGGGGTAAGGCGGGCGGTGCCGATCGTCAGATCCTGGCTCACCTGAAAATCGGTAGCCAACTTTGGAAAGAATCCTGCCCGAGCAAAGGCATCAACGGTGCGTGCATCTCGCTGCGCCGTGTACGGTCAAAACGAACCATCAAGAAACGCAAGAAGAAGAAGACGCTGGAACTTCGTACCCAGTGCGGTCCCGAAACGAAAATGCGTGTTTCGGTGATCAAACGAAACAAATCAAAAGCAAAAGCAGCGCAGAAACACTTCAGCAGTGCGCTGAAACTGTTCAAGAAGAAGGGCAAGAAAGCGGTTCGCGGCCAATCGCAAGAAGAGCGCAAACGCCGAGGCCAAGAAATGCGCAGCGCGGTTGCGGCTGCACGCTTCTATCAGGCTGAGGAAATTCTGGAAAGATTCCTGGAAGTCAGTTTCCCTAAGGGTCTCGACTTTTCCGATAAGAATAAGAAGAAGAAGAAGAAGTCGGTGAAAAAGTTCACCAAATATATTGGCGACAAAGGAAAGCTCTTGGATAAGGCGCGAAAAGCCTATCAAGAGGTGATCAAGCAGAAGCAAGCCCACTGGGCCATCGCCGGGGCGGCACGTATCGGGCAGCTGTTCCAGAACTTCTCCGACGCTCTCTTTACCGCTTCGGTTCCCAAACCGACGATCCCGAAGCAATTGCGTAAGCGGGAAGATAAAGAAGAATTCTTGATGACCTTTACCGATGCCTATTGTGACGCTTTGGAAAACAAGGCTGTCCCGCTGGAAAAGAAAGCTGTGCAGGGTTTGGCGAAGTGCATGGAAAAGTCGACGGAGCTTTCTTGGTACAACGAATGGTCTCGGCTTTGTGAAAAAGAGCTGAACCAAATCGCCCCTTCAGAATACCCCTTGGCTTCGGAAATCCGAGCTAAGCCTGGTTATGTTTTTGTACGCGCTGACCGCTCGCGGGTCATTGAAGACTTGAAATAGGTAAAGAGGGGAAAGCGAAGAAAATGAATAAGACCATGAATAAAGAAAATACCCAGCGAATCATCCGCCTCTTTTCAGGCGCTGCCATAGCCTTCACGCTTGCCTGCGGCGGTTCCACGCCACCGCCTGAAGACCAGCGGGAAGCGTCGAAAGCCCCGGCGGGTCAACAGCCAGCGGCAAGCGGCAGCGCGAAGGCTGCCCCGGTCGCGAAGGCGCCAGCCAAGCCGAAGCGAAAGCTTTCCGGTGAGGCAAAGGTCGACTTCAAGGCCGCCGTCGATGCCTACAAGAAAGCTGGCAAGGTCACCAAAGAGAATTGCGAAGAATTGGCTGAGGCATTTGCGGATGTTGGTAAAGACCATCCAAAACTCGTCGAGGCAAAATTCAACGAGGCGGTGATCTGGCATAACTGTGGTGAAACCGCCAAGGCGGACGCCGGCTATAAGGCCGCTCTCCAAACGCGACCCAATTTTGCGCCGGCCTTGAACAATCTGGGCGAAATGGCATTTGCCACGGGCAACGCCGCAAAAGCGTTGAACTTCTTCCAAAAGGCTACGGAGACCCAAAACTCAGAGGGCTACGCCAACCTGGCGCTGATCCAGCGCAACAAAGCGAGCAAGGGCGAAGTCAGCATGGTCAAAGAGGCGGTCGACAATATCCACCGCGCTCTGGCTGTGGATTCGTATAATGTCGAGGCCTACAATATGTTGGCGACGCTGCTTTACGACCATGCGAAGACCCGTTCCCAGCTCAATATTGCGCGTCTGATCTGCGTCCAAGCGATCAAATCCCATCCCAAATTTGCACCCATTCGTTCGACGCTGGCCTTGATTCTCTTGCGCCAGAAGAAGGTGACGCCCGCCCTGGCAGCCTTCCGCCAAGCGGTGGCACTCGACCCCACCATGATGGATGCCAGCATGAATATCGGTGCAATTACGCTGAGTTTTCGTGATTACAAGACGGCCAAGGCCGCTTTCGAAAAGGTCTTGGCCTTGGGACCGAAGGATAAGTCGCTCAAGGTCGCGGCGCTCGTTGGACTCGGTGTCGCTCATCGGGGTCAAAAAGACTACAAAGGCGCGATGGCCAAATATGAGGAAGCGAAAAAGTTGGATCCCCAAAATACCGATATCGACTTTAATATCGGCATCTTGATTCAGGACTATATGTTCGATTCCGGTAATCCGAGCCAAGCGATCGCCGATCTGAAAAAAGCGGAGAGCTACCTGGACAAATACGCTCAAAATGGCAAGAGCCGGGCGAAGAAGAAGGACGCCAAACGGCGCCTCAAAAACTTGCGCCAACTCGTGCCCATGCTCCAGGAACAGCTGAAAATGATGAAGGAAATGGAGGCAGAGAAGGGCGCCAAATCCGACGGCTAGTCCGGGGATTTTGGATCCGCTGCGGGCACCGAAACCGCAGCCATCGCAGCTGTTTACTTCTGATGCCGTTGGTGTAGAGTTCCTCGGCCCCAGTGTAGAAATCGGGGCTGATTTTGACCCATTGCGGATAGAGCGATTGCGGTCAAAAAAAATGTGTGTTGGGTGATATTAATTGGAACTCGGTCGGACCTCTGTTGTCTGAGTTGGGTGAATGCGGAAGATCATTTTTTCCGCTAACTTTTTCGGAGGAAGCTTAACCATGCTTCGCAAGTTGATTTCGTATGTGGTTCTGGGCCTTTTTGTCATCGGTGGGGGAGCTGCCATCGCGCAGAAGAAGCCCGCGGCCAAGGCTGGAGATGTAAACTACAAGAAAGAAACCCGCTACGATTTCGATGATGATCTGGTCGAAGGGGAGCTTCAACGCCCCGACGGTGAGTACATCGATGTTCGGCGCAAGGCGAAGCATTCCAGCTTGATCAAGATCCGTGAAAACTTCATCCCAGAGATGTTGAAATCCGCTGAAGATATCTAAGGACCGCACCATCCCCGTAAGATATTTGGCGGCAAAAGACGCCTTTGGCGTCGCATCGCTAAGGCCGAGGACTCCATGCAGACCAATAATCCGACCCTAATCTTTAAGATCTACCAAAACGATCAGCTCGTAGGCGAACAAAGCCTCAGCCAATCGGTAATCAATATCGGCAGGCTTCCCTCTTCTGACCTACAGCTCGATGACGAAGCTGTGGGGTCCATGCAGGCTCAAATCGAAGTTCAGGGAGCCGGCTCTATTCAGATCAACGATATGAGCAGCCCCGGCGGAACCTTCGTCAACGGTCAGCGCGTGACGAAGGGGGCCTTGAAGACCGGCGACAAAATCGTCGTCGGGGAAACGACGCTCGAACTCAGTATTACCGCCGCTCCGGCTGCCGCTGTCGCTGCGCCTCCCGTCGCTGCGGTAGCGCCTCCAGTGGCTGCTGCTCCAGTGGCTGCCGCTCCGGTAGCCGCGGCACCGGCAGCGCCTCCTTTTCAAGGTGGGCTGGGCTCGGGTCCCGATAGTGGCGCGCGAACGATCGAAGTCACGGCAATGCTTGGTAGTTCGGTCGTGCAGGTCAAGCAACTCGCTGAATTGGTGGCCGGCTCAACGAAAGGCATCACGTTCGTTCTTCTTGGATTAGGTCTCGGTGGCCTGGTCCTCGCCGCCGGCCTCGGTGCCAAAGTCGGAATGGGTATCGCTGCCATTACCATTATCGCTTCTTTCGGCGTGCTTACACTGGCCCTTGAACGATTCAACAACGCGCGACGTTCGCCGCATTATACCATCGGGGCGTCCCCCGAGGCAGACCTTCATCTTCGGTCGGCTCCTGGAGATTGTTTTCCGTTGGTTCATGCCGTAGGAACGAACTATTCCTTGCTCTTCTCCCCGCAGATGCGTGGCGATGTCACCGTCGGTAGCGAACGCGTAGCCCTCGAGGAACTGATCTCAAGTGGCCGTGCGCGCCCTGCCGCGGAACATGGTGGAGCGAATACCTTTCCGATTCCCCGTGATGCGCGGATCAAGGTCGATGTTGGTGAATTGGTCTTCCTCGTCAATTCCGTTCCCCCCGCGCGAAAGGTCATTGCGCCTTTCGGTTCGTCGATCAATTGGGCCTCGCAAGTATCGAATGGCATCTCGTTCATGGCACATGCGATGATGCTCTTCTTGGTTTTCGCCATTCCACCCGATGCGAAGATGCTTTCTTTGGACCTCTTCAATACGGACAACAAACTGCTTAAATTCTTGGCGAAGCCACCCGAGGAAAAAGACCAAGAGGTTCCGGACTGGCTGAAGAAAAAGCAGGACGATGAGGCCGGCGGTAAGGGCCAGCGCCACAAGGGCGATGAAGGCAAGATGGGGAAGAAGACCTCAAAGAAGAAGACGGGTCTTTACGGATTGAAAGGGCCCAAAGATGCTCAGCCCCAATTGGCAAAACGTTTGGCGGAAGATGCTGCTCAGCAAGCCGGTGTTCTTGGGGTCTTGAAGGCAGCCCAAGGAAGTCATATCGCGTCCATCTTTGGTGCCGACAGTGCTTTGGGTAACGACGCAGAAAATGCGCTTGGTGGGTTGATGGGCGATCAGGTCGGCGAGGCCTACGGCCAAGGTGGACTTGGACTCGTCGGAACCGGTAGAGGCGGCGGCGGTACGGGCTCGGGAACCATCGGTCTCGGAGCGTTGGGAACCATCGGTAAAGGTGGTGGTGGTGGAAGTGGAGCTGGCTATGGTCGGGGCGTCGGTCGTCTCGGTGGCCGCAAAGCCCGGGCACCCCGCGTTGTTGCCGGTCGAGCGCAGGTTCGAGGTTCTCTGGACAAGGCCATCATTCGCCGCATCATCCGGCAACATATCAACGAAGTGAAGCACTGCTACAGCAAGGAACTGCAGTCCAAGCCCAAACTACAGGGTCGCGTGACCATTCAGTTCACCATCGCGCACACGGGTATTGTCGCTGTGTCCAAAGTGCAGAAGTCGACAATGGGCTCACCGCCGGTTGAAACGTGCATCGCACGCGCCGTCCGGCGTTGGAAATTCCCCAAACCCAAAGGCGGGGGCATTGTTATCGTTTCCTATCCCTTCGTGCTCCGCGCGGCGGGTATGTAGCGCATCCATTTGACCTTTATCCAGAGTCAAAGCCCATTCAGCGCGATCCTTTGACAATTCCGACGAGACTTGAAACTATCGTTCGCATGAGACGCTCGTTGAGCCTGCTCTGCCTCCTCTTGATCCCCGCCTGTGGTGCGATGACGTGCGACCAGCGCCGTCACCGCTCGATATCTTTGATGAATAAGGGGATCAAACAGTTTTCCAAGGGATCCTACGCGGGGGCGGTAAGGGATCTAAAGGCGGCGGTCGCCGAGGATCCAACCTACGTGCAGGCACGTTATAACCTGTCGAAAGTATACCAAAAAATTGGAAGGTGGGAAGCGGCTCAACAGCAGGTCGTGCACGTGGTCGAGCGGGAGCCGAAAAATGCGCAGGCGCACTATCTTCTGGGCCAATGCTATCAGAATCTCGGGCGTCTTCAGCTGGCACGAAGCGCCTATCTGAGGGCTGTGGAGAATAAGCCTCAGATGTTCGTGGCCCATTATCGTTTGGGGACGATCGCCGAAGCGCTGGATCAGCCCAAGGAAGCGGACCTATCCTATCGGCATGCTATTCGGATAAACCCCCGCTTTTCCAACGCCTTCGTCAATCTGGGCTATTTATATTTGGATCACGACTATCCTGAGGAGGCGCTGCAGGTGCTCAAGGCGGGGGTGGCCGTAAACGGTGAAGATGCGTCACTTCATAACGCCTTGGGCATGGCCTATAACCTACTCAAACAGTATGACCAGGCGATTCCACATTTTGAAAAAGCGATGAAATTGAAGGCCGATCTCTGGGTCGCGCTTTACAACATCGGGGTATCCTACGCCGCGGTGGACAAGCGCAAGAAAGCGGAAGCCGCCTTGAGTCGTTTCGCGCGGGTCGCCAGGGGTCGCAAGGATATCGACCAGGCCTATGTTCGTGCCGCCTACGACAAGATTGCGGAGCTACGAGATGACTCGAGCGCCGGTCAATCCGTACCGCCGTCCCGAATCCGCTGAGCGCAAAACGTCGCCTCCCAAATAAGCGCGTCATCGCCTTTTTGGCCTTTGATCCTCAGCGGCCAGTTATGGTATAAATGTCTGATTTTCATGTAGTTAATGGTTGAGTAGAGCGATTTGTCGGGGACCGATACGAGGTAGGTTTCGGCCGATATCGGCGTTCATCATGAACGCTATCGTAGTTCACCACGCGCGGGGATACGATGAAGGAAATTAAACGACGGCTAGGTGGTTCAACAAACTGGCTTGGTCTGATCGAAGAACTCGAACAAGAGGCCGAAGGTCTTCAAGATGCCGAGGATAAGGCGCGAGAGCTTTATTCGATCGGGCAAGCTTGCGAAGAATTGTTCCTCCGCAAAGACAAGGCCATGGGCAATTACCATAAGGCCTTCAAGCTTCACCCCGCCGATGTAAGGCCGTTGGTTCGTGCGCGCGCAATCTACCGCGAGATGGGTAATCTCGGGATGGTTGCAAAGCTCCTCGACTACCAACTTCGATTTGCTGAGAGTCCGCAAGAACGCGCACCGTTGCTCGCAGAATTGGCCGACGTGCTAATTGACATGGGTGAAATTGAGGCGGCTCGGGCGAAAATCACAGAAGCACAAGGTCTCAATATCGACGTCGGTGGGATGTCCGAAACGCTCGCCACGCTCGACTACGATCGTCAGAATTGGCCCGCGGCTATCGCTGCATTGCGTGAAGAAATTGCTGAGGCCACCGGCGAAGTCGCGGCCAAGCTCCTGATCAGAGCTGCACGAATCTACCGAGTGGAGGCGCCCACTGAACCTGCTCGTGAAGCGCTATTGCGGGAAGCATTGACCTTCGATGCTTTGCAGCCGCGTGCGAATGGACTCCTAGAGTCGTTGCTGGCGGAACAGGAAAGAAATGGGGACATCGCGGCGCTGCAGGAAATGCGCATTGCTTCGGCGCCCGAAGCGGAGGTGAGTTCGCTCTATCGCTCCTTCGCGTCACAGTGGGCGGTACGTTTCGCAGATCTTGAACGCACAGTTGGCTATTACGCCAGAGCCCTCCAGGCTTTATACGGCGAAGAACGAAACGATACGGATGGGCACGCTGATTACTTCCCCGGCCATCTAGCGGCATTTGGCTTGTTACGCGCCGTACGCGGGCCGCATGGACACTACGCGGAATTGCTCAGCCTCGTCGACGATGGACTTCAGGCCCCCCTCCAAGATGAGGATCTCTTGGTCTTAGCTTCCCAGGCCGGTGAAATGGCCTGGAAGGAAATGGACGACGCAAAACGCGCAGCGGATTACTTCGCCTGGGTCGATCGACTCGACCCCGAAAACGCGCTTCTCGGTTCATTCCGTCAAGAACACGCAGCTCTGCTAGAAGGGGATAGCGAGGCGACGGTCGAAGCTGAAAACACCGAGAACCTCGACAGTTTGGCAGCCAAGGTGCCAACAGAAGACAGCGCCGAGGAAGCGGTCGCCGAAGGAGAAGCAGCACCGGCGGAAGAAGAAACGGTCGCCGAAGAAGAAGCGGTCGCCGAAGAAGAAGCGGCGCCGGCTGAAGAAGCGGCGCCGGCTGAAGAAGCGGCGCCGGCTGAAGAAGAAGCGGTCGCCGAAGAAGCGCCACAGGTGGAAGAGGAAGTCGAAACAAAAGACGAAGAGCAAGCGCCCGTCGCTGAAGATGTGCCGTCTGAAGAAGCCGCCGAAGTTGCCGTGGAAGAAGCTCCAGCTCAGCCGCCGATCATTGTCGCTGAAATCGAACTCAGCGATGATGTCGACGAGTCGATCGGTGATGACCTCGCCGTCCAATTTGCGGAAGCGGATGCGCTGGCTAGTGAGTCCGCTGAAAGAGCCGTGGATGCGTGGCGGAAGTTGGCTAAGGCCAATGCTTCAATGCGAACACCGAAGCGAAAGCTCGCGCTGCTCTACGTGCAGCTAGAGCGATATAATGCTTTGGTTGAAGTTCTCAAGGACGAATCAGATCTCGTTGAGGACCTTGCGCAGAAGCGCGCTTTGCTGCGCCAAGCGGCGCAAGTTTACCGGGATCAGCTCAATCTCGATGTGATGGTCGTCAACGTTTTGAGTCAAATCGTCAAGGCCATGCCGAACGACCTGACGACGCTGGATGACTTGGCTCAGCAATATGAGAAAATGAACCGCTGGACTGACCTGGTCAACACCCTGAAGAAGAAAGCGGAGGCGATCGCTTTGCTCGCACAGCAGGGCGATGGGGACGTCGATGCGACCGAAGGCGTACAGATCTACGAAAGAGTCGCCGAGCTATATCTGGAGCGGTTTTCCAACAAGGCCGAGGCCATCAAGGTTTACGAAAAGATCCTCGAGACTCAGTCATCCAATGCGAAGGCCATCGAGAATCTCAAATCCCTCTACGAACAACGTCGCGATTGGGAAAAGTTGATCGGCGTCTACAAACGCGAAATCGACGATCTCGACGGTGACCAAGAACGGTCTGAACGCTATCTGGAGGTGGCACAACTCGCGAGCACCAAGCTCAAGCGCCCCGCCATCTCAATTGAACTGTGGCAGAAGGTCATCCAGTATGACGAAAATAACCTCGAAGCCCTTCATGCTCTAGAAGATCTCTACAACCGAACAAAGGATTGGTCTGCACTGGCCGAGGTTTGCCAGAAGCGGATTGATTTGATCGACGATGCATCGGCGCGGGTCGATCTGTATCAGAAATTGGGTTTGCTCTTTTCTTCGGACAAACTTCCCGATGAAGCGAAAGCAATTTCGGCCTGGCGTGGCTTGCTGGATATCGATTCCGAAAATCGCCGAGCGCAGGACTCCCTAAAGAAACTCTATCTGGCCTCTCGCGCCTATGACGAGCTTGAGGAATTTTACGGTAGCCAGGGCAAATGGGAAGAGTTCATTCGCGTCGTCGAGCGTCAAATCGACAGCGAAGAAGGAGAGCAGCAACTCGCCTTGCTCTTCAAAATCGCCAAGCTTTGGCAGGACGAAATCGGCAAGGCTGATCGCGCGATGCGCGTCTACGAAAAGGTTCTGCAAGTCGACGAGGCGAACCTCCAGGCAGCAGACGCTCTTGTTGAACTCTATCGAGGTGGGCGCGATTTCCGTAAATACGCCCGTGTTCTCGAGATCCAAATGGAAGGCCTGACGGACGAACTCCAACGCGGAGAGAGCATCCGGGAATTGGCGGAATTGAATGAACAAAAACTTCGCGACAAAGACGCCGCCTTCGAATGGAGCCTGCGGGCAGTCGCATTAGACCCTCGCGCGGAATGGGCCCAAGAACTGGCTGAACGGTTGGCTGGCGAAGTTAATCGTTACGCGGATTTGGTAGACACCTATCAGGCGGCCGTGAAATCCATCGACGACCCGCTAGACCAGCTGCATCCGTTGCTGATCATCGCTCGCGTTCAAGACGAAGAGCAGGGCAACAACGATGAGGCCTTGGCGGCATATCAAAGGGTCTTGGAGATCGACTCTCAGAATGAGCAGGCGATACGTGCGCTCGAGCAGCTGTACATCAAGCGCGGCGCCTGGGACGAACTACGAGAAACCTATCAACGCAAATTGGAACTCCTCGACAGTGATGAAGAGCGAAAGAAAATACACTTTCGCCTCGCGTCTCTCTACGAGGAGGAACTCGAAGACGCCGACCAGGCTATCGATGCGTATCGTGCGGTATTGGATATCGATGCCGGCGAATTACGCGCGCTACGCGCCCTAGAAGGCCTGTTTCGCGGCAAGGAACGTTGGTCCGATTTAGGCGAAGTACTACAACAGGAACTCAGCGTCGCAGATTCGGCCGACGTTTCGAATCTTGTCGATCTTAAATTTCGTCTCGCAAATCTCCAAGAGGGGCACCTAGACGATCTGGTGGGAGCTATTGAAACGTATCGGTCCATTCTTGACTTGCAGGCCGGACACGAAGCCACGCGAGACGCCTTAGAGAGGCATCTTGCCGCCGAAGAGATCCAAGTTGAGGTGGCGAGTATATTGCAGCCCATCTATCGTGAAAATAGAAACTGGCCCAAGCTGATCGAAGCGATGGAAGTCGGTCTGAAACATCAGGACGATCCCCTTTCCCGTGTAGAACGAATTCTAGAGATCGCTCAACTTTGGGTGAGTGAAATCGGTGACGCTGAACAGGCCTTCGCGGCGTACAGTCGGGCGTTTGCAGAAGACCCCGGTAATACCCAGGCGCGTGAAGAACTGGAACGTTTGGCCGCAATTCAAGATAGCTGGTCGGCCTTGGCTTCTCTCTATCAGCAGGCGACCGAAAAACCGCTTGATGGTTCTCTCGCACACGACCTGCTTCTCCGCTTAGGTGCAATCTATAGTTCCGAGTTGCAGGACAATGAGCGTGCGGTGGCGGCCTACCGTCAGTCTCTGGAAATAGAGCCGAGCGACAGCGTCGCCCTGGATGCCCTTCAATCGCTCTATTCCACCGATGGTCAATGGAACGAGCTGCTGGAAGTCTATCGACAGAAAGCCGACCAATCGAACGACGCGGAGGAAAGGCAGAACCTCTTTTTCCGTATGGCCGATCTCTGGGAAGAAATGCTTGGCAACGCCGAAGAAGCCATCGGCTGCTACGGTGAAGTGCTCGCCCAAGACCACACCAATCTGAAGGCCCTGCAAGCGCAGGCCCGTCTCTATCAAGCCCAGGAAAATTGGGCAGAACTGGCGGAGAATCTTAGCCGTCAGTTGTCGTTGTCAGACGAAACTGACCAGTCCGTCGAGGTTCTTGTACGTCTCGGACAGCTCCGGCAGGAGAAATTGGCAGATGTCGCTTCGGCAGTCGATACCTTCCGCCAAGTTCTCGAACGGGCCCCGGGAAATACCGAGGCAGTTGACGCCTTGGAACGACTCCTCTCCGACGAAGAACACCAGGTCACCGCGGCCGAGTTGCTTGAACCGTATTATGGCGGTGTAGAAAACTGGCAGAAGCTGGTTCGCGTCAGCGAAATATTGGCAGCAAATAGCTACGATCCTCTCGCGAAAACTGAGTTACTGCATCGCATTGCCGACCTATACGAAATCGCTGGCGACGATAGTGCCAGTGCGTTCGCCGTATATGGTCGAGCCCTACGGGAAAACCCCTCGCATGAAGAAACGCAGGCGCGGCTGGAAAGGCTGGCGGGCCAACTCGATGGCGGATTTGCAGATCTGATCGAACTCTATCAAGGCATCGTCGCTGAGGTTGTGGACGAGGTTCTGGTTGTTTCGCTTCATTCGCGTGTCGCCACCTTCTACGAAGAAGAACTCAACGACCCGCGCCAAGCCGCCGCAGCCTATAAGCGTATCTTGGAAGTGTCACCGCAGAATCTAGCCGCTATCGATTCTCTAGCGCGCATTTATACGGCGACCGAAGCCTATGACGATTTGGTCGACGTATTATTGAAGAAGGCTGAGCAGGTCTTCGAGGCGGATTCTCGGAAGGATATTCTGTACCGAGCTGCCCAAATTCAACAGGAAATCGTCGAGAATGCCGATGCAGCGATAAGCATCTATCAGCAAATTATCGAAATCGACGATCGCGACGCTAAAGCGCTAGATGCGCTGGAAAGCATCTTCATCGAGCTGCAGCGTTGGGAGCAACTCAAGGAAGTCTATTCGCGCAAGGTCGAACTCGCGGATGAAATGGACCAGAAAAGCGCTGCGTTGGTTCGGTTGGGCGCGCTCTATGAAGAGGAATTAGGGGATTTCGACCAAGCGACCGAAACATTTCAAAGCTTGTTGGACTTGGACGGAACCGACCTTCGCGCCTTAGAGGCCCTCGATCGACTACATCAGCGTGGTGCCCGTTGGTACGAACTCCTGCAGGTGCTTGAACAACAGGTTGAACTACATGGTGGAACGTCTGCAGAAGGCATTGCCATCAAGTATCGTATTGGTCAGCTTTGGCAAACTGAACTCGGCGATTTGAGTCGCGCTGTCGAAACGTACCGTGACGTTGTATCGCTGAACCCGGAACATTCGGCTGCTCTAGCCGCATTGGATGCCATCGCCCATGGTGATGATGAAGCGATACTCGCCGCAGAGGTACTGCGGGAAATCTACGAACAAGCCGCAGAATGGGAACGCTTGGTAGACGTCTATGAGGTGATGGTAAAGCACGTCGACGATTCTCTGCGTGCAATCGAATTGCTACATCAGATAGCGAACGTTTATGAAACTCGTATGATGGCGGCCGATCGGGCCTTCGAATGCTACGGCAGGGCGTTGGATCTCGATGCGAGCAACGAACAAAGTCTTGGGCACCTCGAACGTTTGGCAGGGCAAGTCGCGGCTTGGGAAGCCCTCACGCCTATCTACGAGACACAACTAGAGAAGTCACTCGACCCGATGCAGCAAGTCGATCTCTCTCTGAGGTTGGCGCGAATTTTCGAAGATGAACTCGTTGAGCCAGATAGGGCGATCGGTTTCTATCGGCGTACGCTTGACACTGATTCGGAAAACTCCACAGCGGTAGCCGCCTTGGAACAGCTCTACACGAGCCAACAGCAATGGACGGATTTGGCGGAGATTCTCCAGCGGCAAATTCAGCAGGCGGAGACGGACGAACGGATCATTGGACTTCGTTTCCGACTGGGGCAGCTGTACCAGGAGCAGATCAATGACCTGGATAAGGCGGTGGAATCCTATCGAGAGGTATTGGCTGATCGGCCCGATCATAGCCCCAGTATTACCTCCCTGGAATTGTTGGTTGATGATGGGCATAAGCAGGGCGTCATAGCGGAGATTCTAGAACCGCTCTACCGACTGAGCGAAGACTGGTCGAAATTGGCACGCATACTTCAAGTACAGTTATCGACGATCGATGCTGGCGAGGATATGTTGCCGACGATTCAACGTATCGCCGAAATCTACGAACAGCGTTTATCCGACCACCAGCAGGCATTTATCTGGTGGGGGCAGGCCTATGCAAAAGACCCCATGTCTGAGCTCAGCTGGGAGAACCTTGAACGGCTAGCCGAGATGATCGCTGGTTGGGAAGATCTGGTGGGCGTCTATGAATCGATGCTCGAAGGGGCCAGCGGCGAAGACGCCATCCAGATGCACAAATTGATCGCGCGCGTTCACGATGAAGAGCTCAATGACAAGGGCAGCGCCGAGCAATCCTACCTCCGGGTCCTGGAGGGAGACGGCAATGATGCAACGGCACTCGCGGCCTTGGATCGCATCTATGCAGCGGGGGGTATGTTCCCTGAGCTGGCTGCAATTCTCTCGCGCCGAATCGAAGGAACGGATGATGCCGAAGAACGCATCGCGCTTCAATTACGCCTGGGCGAAACCTATGATGTCGCCTTGGATTCCCCCGAGCAGGCTCTGCGCGCCTATACGGATGCGTTGGAAATCGACAGCCGCAACGCCACGGCATTAGGCGCTCTGGAGCGCATCTATTTTGCGCAGCAAGACTTCCAGAACCTCTACGAGGTCTACGAGAAGATGATCGATATCGCTCATGGCGACGGAGCGATGGGTGATTGCTACGCAAGAATGGCCAAGATTTCCAGTGAGGCCCTAGACGATGCGCCTCGAGCCCAGGAACTTTGGGCACGTGTCCTTGACCTCCGCGGGGAGGACCCAGTGGCCCTATGGGAATTGGCGAATCTTTATGAAGCGGCCGGCGAGTGGCGCGAACTTGTCGATGTGCTACAGCGGCAAGTTAGCGTGGCATCCGACGACGAAATGCGAATTGCGCTCTTCTCTCGTCTCGGCGGAATCTGGAATTCCAAACTGCAGCGTGAACGAAACGCTTTGGAAAACTGGCAGAACGTCCTCAGCATCGCGAGCGACAATACAGGTGCGCTATACGCAATCGCTGATATCTATCGACAGATGGGCGAATCCTCTGAGGTCATTAGCACGCTGCACCGGCTGATCGAAATCGGCCTTATCGGCGAGATGTCTAACGACGAACTTAAGGGACTCTATCGCCAATTGGCCGAGATTCAGGAAGAGATCGAAGATGCTGATGCGGCTATCGATTCTTGGAAGCGCGCTCTGGAACTCGATGGTAGCGATTTTATCACTCTGGACGCACTGGAACGTTTGCTGGCTCAATCGGAGCGCTGGCTCGAATATGTGCGCACTTTGCAGCAGCGGGCCAACGTACTGATCGACGTCGAACAGAGGGTCGCCACGCTGCTCAATGCCGCCGAGGTATGGCAGGAGAAGGTGGGCGGCGTAGATGGCGATGAAGAGGCCGCGGGTATCTATCAATCCATTTTGGAAGTCGATGCGCAACACCACGCCGCGTTCTATGGCTTGGCCGCTGTCTATCGTCGGCTGGGTCAATGGCAGCCCTTGAAGGAAAGACTGTTGGAGCGTGCCCTCGGTGGCACCGAAGACATCGCTGAAAAGGTCGAACTGCTACAAGAAACGGCCAAAGTATACGAGGAGCGCCTGGCAGATCCTGAATCCGCATTCACGGTATTGCAGGCGGCGTTTAACGAAGACCATACCAACGACCGTACGGCTGAAGAATTCGAACGCCTCGCATCGAAAACGAAGAAGTGGGCAGAATTGTTGAACCAGTACCGTGAAGTGGAAGAACGTACCGACGACATCCACGTCAAGGCTGATTTGCTCGTCAAAATGGGCCGCTGGCACGGTAGCGAACTGGGTCAGATGGATGAGGCGTTGTCGCATGTGCAACGTGCCCTCAATATCGAACCTGAAAATATGCAGGCGTTGGGTACCCTCGGTGGCCTCTACCGTAAAACCGGGCGCTGGGCGGACCTCGCGAATATTCTAAGCAGGCAAATTCGTTTGAATGAAGCCGCAGAGCCCGCTGCAGCCGTCGAGACATCCCTCGAACTAGCGCAGCTCTACGACCGAGATCTGGCTGACCATACGCAAGCGATCACCACATTGCGTCATGCGTTGGTTCTCGATCCCGGAAACCAGTCGACCCTGGATGCTCTCGACCGACTCTATCGTACACACCAGTGTTGGGACGATCTTATTGGGGTGCTTCAGGAGAAGGCCGCATTGGTGGAGGATGCCGACGCTCTTATCGCTTTGCGGCTTGAGATCGGTAGACTCTATGAAGAAGAGCTAGAGAAGAACGACCGTGCTATCGGGGCGTATCGAGAAGTGCTCGCTGCCGATCTAGACAATCTAAGGGCATTGAAATCCCTTGAATCGCTATTCCTTCGCACGGGCAATGCGCAAGCCTATCTGGAGATTCTAGAACAACAATTGGCGCTTGCAGCCACCGACGACCAACGAATCGACCTCTATCGCCGCATGGGTATGGCCTGGCAGGAGCATGCACAGCGCCTAGATCGCGCCGCAGATTGTTGGGAGAAGGTCCTGCTGATCAATGACCGCGACGACGACGCCTATCAACGCCTTGCCGAAATTTACCGGCTTGATGGACGGTTTGAAGATTTGGTCAACACCATGCAAAGGCAGGTGAACAACACCACTGATAATCGTCGTCGGATCGATCTTTACCGGGTAATGGGCGAAGTTTTCGAGATATCCCTCAAGGATCATAACCGGGCTATCGAGGCTTATACAGAGATTCTCCAGCTAGACGAAGGCAATACCCGGTCTCTAGACGCATTGGCACGGCTCTACGAAGATTCTCAGTCCTGGGATCGCGCTGTCGACGTCATGCAACAACTCGTCGAATTAGTGGAGGACGTGCCCTATCGGGTAAATGTCTTCTATCGTTTGGGTCGAATTCACGAAGAGCATTTCAACGACAACCAGAATGCTGAGGAACACTATCAGCAGGCCCTACAGCTCGATGACAGTCACGTCGAATCACTCGTTCAGCTGATCGACCTCTACAAAGAAAGATCGGATTGGGCGAAAGCTGTTGCGCTGCTTGAACGCGCGGAGAGCGCCACTGCGAATGATCTTGAACGTGCGCGTCTGCTCTACGAAGCCGCGAGTGGCTACCTCAACAATCTGGGAGATGAGGCCAAGGCCGTGGCGCTATTTGCGCGGACTTTGGAAGTTGACCCTGACCATGCAGGTGCGGGAGAGCCCCTCGCGGAAATCTACTACCGAGATGGTCGGTTCGCAGAACTGGAACCGGTTCTTGCGATGCTCATTCGGAAGGCCGATCGGCGAGATAATCGGCGTTTACATCAGCTCTATTTCCGCATGGCTGAAACGGTTACGGCGTTGGGCAAAGAGGATTCGGCTCGCACTTACTACCAATTCGCCTACGAAGTAGATAATACGCATTTGGCGACATTGGAGGGCTACGCGGCGCTGCTCTTCAAATTGGGTGAATGGAATGAAGCGTTTAAGATCTACCAAACCCTTCTGGTTCAGTACCGGGATGACCAGAGTGAGAGTTTCAAGGTCAACATCTACCACCGCTTGGGTGAGCTCAAGCTGAAACTGGGCGAAAGTAGAAAAGCTCTCAATATGTACCGCAAGGCGCTGGAGCTCGACCGCTACCATCGCAAATCGTTAGAGGCCTTGGTCGAACTGCAATCCGAGCAGAAGGATTGGCAGGCGGTTGTTGAAGCAAAACGTTCGCTACTTGAGGTCGTGGAGCCTGAAGCGCGGTTCGATATCCTAGAGAGTCTGGGACAGATCTTCCGCAAGGAACTGCACGATCCACAAAAGGCCATCGAGGCCTACCAGCAAGCGCTTGCTGAAAAGGAAAACTGCCGACCCATATTGCACCAGTTAATGGAGCTCTTCCACGAGACAAAGCAATGGAAGGATGCGGTTCGCACGGTGTTGTTGCTCGCGGCAAGCACAACCGACGCGAAGATTCGCGCCAAGATGTTCTACGCGGCAGCGGCAATCTATAGGCACGAAATTCGTGCGCTGGATGAAGCGGTAGATGCCTACAACCAATCTCTCGACAGCGTTCAGCCTCTATTTGAGGCGGCACTCGACGATCCGCAACTCATGGCGGAAATCAACGAACCGCTAAAGGCCTTTGAGGCGGTCGATAAGATCTGTACCCAAAAGAAGGATTGGAAGGGGCTAGAACGGAACTATCGCCGCATGCTCAAGCGGCTGCCGTTCAAGGGCTTTGACCAGCTGAAGAGAATGCTCTGGCATAACCTTGGTGAAATCTATCGTACGCGATTGCGCAATTTCGAAGCGGCCATGGAGGCCTTCGAGGTTGCGTCGAAAATGGAGCCGGACAATATTCAGCGTCATAAGATCCTGGCTGAACTGTATTTGTTTAGCGGTCCTTCCCATTTGGAGAAGGCTGCGGCTCAGCATCAGATCTTGATCAACCATGCTCCGTCTGATTTTGCCTCGTACAAAGCACTCTATCGGATTTATCGGGATACGAAGCAATACGACAAGGCATGGTGTGTGGCGGCGGCCCTCAGCTATCTGAAGAAAGCAGATGTTGAGGAGCAGCAGTTCTACACGCAGTATCAAAAGGCGGGGGGACAAGCCACGCATCAAGTCACGGATGAGATTTGGCAACGGTATATCTATCATCCAGACGAAGACCCTTATGTAGGGGCCATATTCGCCGGTATGATGCCTTCGGTTTCGCAATTGGATGCACGCCCGTTGAAAGCGTTCAAGGAAATCAAGCTCAAGAGAAAAGATAGACTTCCCTTTGGAGATACAAAACTTCTTTTCTCGAAAGTCTTTTCCCATGTGACCCAGGTCTTGGGTGTGCAGCAGGCAGATCTATATCTTAAGTCGGAACGTCCGGTTGGGCTGCAATTCGCTCATACAACTGAAGCTCCGACGTTTGTCGTCGGCGGCGATATTTTACGTGGTCGACGAGAGCCCGAGCTAACCTACTTGATCGCTAAAGAGCTGACCTATATGCGCTCGCAACACTTCCTCTGCAAGATTCGTCCGGCAACGAGCCAACTGAGGGCGATTTTCTTCACAGCGCTACGGCTCGTACGACCGCAATTTACCGTTCCGCCTGCGGACCAACGTGCCGTGGACGAGTTGGCGAAGGTCCTCGCTGGTCGTGTCCAGCCGTTGCATTTGGAACAGATGGCTACCCTAGTGGATCGATTCGTCACCGGCCAGTCGGAAATTAACCTAAAGCGTTGGGTGTTGGGCGTAGAAAGAACCGCTATGCGCATGGCCTTTGTGCTTTGCGGCGATTTGGATACGGCCGGACGTATGATTCGCAATGAGCCGGTCTTGATGGGCGCGCCGACTGCGAAGGATAAATTGAAGGAGCTCATTCTCTATTCCGTGTCAGAGGAGTATTTCGCGGTACGCAAGCAATTGGGTCTGACTATCGATCAGGCCCTACAGAGTTCGGCTCGGAGCTAATCGTAGAAATCTGATGGTTAGCTCGGAGCAATATCGGACGCTGCGTGCGGCGCTATGGTCTGTTAAGGGCGATCCCAGCGCCGTCATGTCTATTCTCTCCTCACATTCTGATGGCGGAGAGTCTTGGCTAACAGGGGCGTTTTCAGAGCTGCGCTATAAGCTGGCGCAGGGGCGGCTCGCCGACGGTGAAGAAATAGGCCGGCTGCTGGCGGTGGTTCTGCGAGCACAGCAGAGCTTTGAAAAGACGGCTGTTGTGGATGACAGCTTTTCGCAGGTGCTGGACCGGTTAATCAGCGCCGTTGGCATTATTTTGGCTCAGGATAATTCGCGCGGCATTGGCAAACTTGAAAAGCTGACGCAAGAAAAAGATGAAAAGTCATCCCTGATTTGGATCGCTCAGCTGTGGATTTGTCGCGCGTGGATGGATACAGGAGATCTTGAGGCTGCGGCACGCGCCGGCAAAAAACTGATCGCGGTTTCGCAGAAGCTGGACACACAGGCGATGGGTACGGGGCTTTGCACGCTGGGGGAAATAGAGTTTAGGCGGGGAAATCTTGCTATCGCGCTCGAGCAGCTTAACCACGCTTGCGGCGCATTCAAGGCGGAGGGCGACCGACGTGGCGTCGCGACCGCGCTCATCGCACAAGCGAAGGCCTATCAGGCCGCGAATGACCTGAAGAAGGCCGAACGCGTAGCTCGAGAAGCAATGGTGGGTGATTCGCGTTGGGAAGTTCCTCCAATATTTTTGGCGCGGTTAAACCTCAGGCGAGGGGATATCAAAGCCGCGGAGGATATTCTCGAAGGGTTGGCTGCGCGGCAGCCGCAAGCCGTTGGCCTGGTTCGCGAGAACGCGCTCATCAGCGCTGTAAAGAACGGCGTAGTCTCGGAGGCGGTCGCAAGCGAATACATTGAACTACAAGACGCGATTCCCAGCGAGGCGGTACTAAAACGATTGGATCGCGCGGTGGGACAGAACGCTCGTTTCTTACCGCTGCAGGAACTGCTTGCTTGGACTTTGCTACGATTGGGTTTGGATTCACGGGCTGCCATAGTTTTTGAATCTCTTGCTGAGCGCGATTTGGACCCTGATTTACAGGCATCGGTGTTATTGGGGCTAGGTTCCTTGGCGAGCCGAGGTGCTGGACGGCAGCCGGCGGCGGCCCGGGTAAGCGCAGCTGCAGCGGTGGGATCCAAAGGTAGACAGACCGTACGTTTCGTTTTGGGAGACGACCTCTTGCCGCTGACCAAGGCGGCAAAGAAGAGTCGTACCCAGTCACCGGAACTATCGGCTCATAAGCCGGCTGCGTTGACGGGGAGCCTGCGGCTCTTCGCCATTCCCGATCTACTAGAGTTCCTACATAACAGTCGGCGGACGGGCACGCTGATTCTCACCAGCGATGCTGGAATTGGGGCGGTACACCTGCGGGGCGGACGCCTGACGGGTGCAGCTACCCCCCATGACGTACCGCTGGGCGATATGCTGTTGACCGAAGGGGTGATCACGAAGGAACAGCTGAGCGACGTCTTGGAATCTCTCAAGAGCGAAAAATCAGGAAAATTGTTGGGGTCACTTCTCGTCGAGCGGGGCTGGGTAGGACGAGAGGCCTTATCAGAGGCACTGAGCAGCAGAGTTCACGACGCAATCCGTAGCCTACTTGGGTGGACCGATGGGCAGTTTCGTTTCGATTCGGATCCTCGTGCCACGGATGAGGCAGCGGAGGTCGAGTTAGAACTGGATATGCAGTCTGTTTTGCTGGAGGTCTTTCGGCAGATGGATGAAGATGCCCGCTGACCAAAAATAACGGTGAATGGTGACGCGTTCTCGCTCCTAGCTGGGGAGGGCTACCAGTACCACCGTTGAATGGGCGGCGACATGGTACGTTTCGCTGCTGATGGCCCTAACGGCCTTTCCTTCAACGAAGTCGTTTGGTGAGGGAAGGGAGCTATCGACGATTCGATGCCAGGCTAGCGGTCCCCCCAACCCGGGAAGTTCAAAATCCAATGGCTTGGACCAGGCGTTGAAGATGGCGTAGATATCGCTGTCTTCTTCGTCGTTGGAGCCGCGTTTAGCTGTTCCTTGATAATGCAGGGCCAGCGTGTGGGAATTGTAAGACCAGTCCGGGCTCTGTAGTTTTATTCCATGCCAGGTGATATCTGCGGCACTGCTGTTGGCGAGTTGAATGCCATCGCTGGCGAAGGGGTCGACGAATCGTTCTCGCCGAAGGGCCGGATGCTCTCGCCTGAAGCGGGTGAGGAGGCGATTAAAGCGCAGCATCTCAGCGGCCTCTTCGTCGAGAGTCCAATCAAGCCAGCTCAGTTCGTTGTCCTGGCTATACGTGTTGTTGTTCCCTGCCTTCGTTCTCCAAAGTTCGTCGCCGCCGAGAAGCATGGGGGTGCCTCGTGAGAGCATCAGAATAGTGAGTAGGTTCTTCGCTTGTTGGAGGCGCAAGCTTCGAACGGAGCGATCATCGGTTTCGCCTTCTACTCCCCAATTTCGGCTATGGTTCTGGTCGCAGCCGTCCTTGCTGTCTTCGCCGTTACGTTCGTTATGTTTTTGTTCGTACGAGACGAGATCTCTCAATGTGAAACCGTCGTGGGCGGTTAGAAAGTTGATGCTGTGCGTTGGAGAGACTTTGTGGCCGAAGAGATCTCGACTTCCGCCTAGACGTCGGGCGAGGTCTGCCACAGCGCCGCCATCACCACGAACAAAACGCCGAATGTCGTCGCGATATCGGCCGTTCCATTCCGCCCAGGCTTGGGGAAATTCCCCGACTTTATACATGCCTTCCGCGTCCCAGGATTCGGCGATCAGCTTGCATCCACGCAAGACGGGATCGCCCCCAATGTCGTAGAGTAAACTCAGGTCGCCGACCCAGGCCCCGCGTCGGTCTCGTCCGAGAATCGTGGCCAGGTCAAAGCGAAAACCATCTACATGCATTTCTACGAGCCAATAGCGCAGGCTATCCCGGATGAGTTGTTTGACGAGAGGATGACTACAATTGACGGTGTTGCCACAGCCGGAATAGTTTCGATAGTAGCGATTGTCGCTCAGCATATAGTAGATGGAATTGTCAAAGCCGCGGAAGCCGAGGGTCGGTCCTCGTTGATCTCCTTCGCCCGTGTGGTTGAATACGACGTCTAGAATTACTTCGATACCGGCGCGGTGTAGCTCCTTGACCATTTTGCGAAACTGTTCCACCTCGGAGCTCGGTTTTTCTCCGTAGCGATAGGTTGGTTCGGGAGCGAAAAAACCCAGAGATGAATATCCCCAATAGTTCATCAGCTCCTTTCCAGTAGTCGGATCGGTTCGGCAAGGCTCTTCGGCGTTAAAATGGTGGACCGGAAGCAATTCGACAGCCGTGACTCCGAGCTTTTGTAAATGGGGGATCTTGTCAATAACGCCCAGGTAGGAACCAGCATGTTCTGATGAGGATGAAGGATGATGCGAAAGGCCTTTGACATGAACTTCGTAAAAGACACTCTGGTCAAGAGGCCGCCGGATCGGTTGGGTGTCTTCCCAGTCAAAGCTGCTCGTGGCAATTGCCACTGACTTTACCGTATAGGGTGCGCTATCCGCGTGGCTGAAACTTAGGTCGGCCTTGGGAGATTTCCGGTCGTAGCCATAGAGCGCATCATTTTCAGCTTCGTAGCGGCCGGAAACCGACCTTGCGTAGGGATCGCAGAGGAGTTTGTTTACGTTGAATCGATGACCGTCTTCGAGGGGGCTATAAGGGCCATCCACACGATAGCCATAGAGTTGACCGTCTTTAAGATTGTGCACGAAAATATGCCACATATCTCCCGTGCGGTTGCGCCGCGGGTCTAAAGAGATGGAGCATATTGATTTGTTGTCATCAGGGGCAGCAAACAACTCTAGATAGACAGCGGTGGCGTGTCGCGAAAAGATGGCGAAATTGATCCCGTCATCTTGTACAGTGGCGCCGAGAGGATAAGGGAAGCCTGAGCTAAGAACTGGTTTCATCGAAAATCCCGTGTCTATCTAGAAGCAATCCCCACGAGGAATGCTCTTTCAAGGGATAATCTAACATTCATTGGTGTTTGGAGCGTAGCCCGAAGATGCAGGTTAAGAGAGAACAAGTCAGGCGATTCATGGAGCAGAGTATTCCCTTCAATCGCTATTTGGGAATGTCTGTCAGCGAATTGGAGGATGGTAGGGCGCGTATCGACATTCCCTTTCGTGAAGAGTTTATCGGGGACCCCGGTCGGCCTGCTCTTCATGGTGGCGTGATCAGCGCCCTCGTCGACACCTGTGGTGGTGCTGCCGTATGGACGACCATCGAAACGAGTGACCGTCTTTCTACCGTCGACCTGCGGGTTGACTATCTGCGGCCCGGTCCCGCCAAAGATATTAGTTGTATCGCGGAAGTTGTGCGAATGGGTAACCGGGTTGGTGTCGCGGATATGCGGGTCTTCCCAATGGACGACCCCGATCTCATCGTTGCCACGGGTAAGGCGGTCTATAGCGTCAAGAGAGCCGAGTAGGGGAAGTGGCGGTTCTTTGGGAGATAAACCAACATTGCGCTGGCTGCCAATCGCTGGCCGCTAAACGTCGGTTGGACTTTCGCCGGTCGGGTTTTCGCCGGTTGGACTTTCCTGTCCGGGGCTGGTGTAATCGCGGGCCCAGGCTTCTGTAACTCCCACCACGCGGTAGATTCCGATTTCTTCTTGTTTTCCTTTGACTCGGGCTGGCGGCAAAGGAATGGCTTCAATGCGGCTACTGACCTTTTGGTACGTATCTTCGCTGCAGATAATCTCGCCACCTTTGGCTAAGGAGCAGAGCCTTGACGCTGAGTTCACGGCGTCACCGATTACGGTATATTGAACCGTCTTGCTGGAACCGATGGCACCCCAGACACAAAGGCCAGTGTTGACGCCAATGCCGACCTCGATGGGGCTCAGGTTCTGAGCGATACGTGGTTCGTTAAAGCCTGCTAACGCTTGCTGCAGTTCGACGGCGCATTCGAGCGCGAGCTCCGCTGCATTATCTTGCTGCAGGGGGACCCCGAAGAGCGCCATAATCTCATCACCAACATATTTATCCAGGGTGCCATCGAAGCGGAAGAGTACTTCCACCATCACCTCAAAATATGCGTTGAGAAGGGTGACGATATCGTGGGCATCGGCGTTTTCCGTCATCGATGTAAAACCGCGGATATCGGCGAAGAGTATGGTGACCTCGCGCATCTCTCCGACGCCGTCGAGGGCGAGATTGCCGTCGACCATCATGTCGACCATGCCCGGAGAGAAAAATCGTTCAAACTGCGCGCGGGTTTTCGCTTCGAGCTGGATCTTTCTAGCCAGCCTTGCGTTTTGAATCGCCATCGCGGCTTGATTCGCGATGCCGGTGAAAACCTGTAGGTTCTTTTCTGAAAAAGCGCCCGTCGCAAGATGGGAATCGAGGTGCATGATTCCCAGTAGCTCGTTTCCGTGAAGCAGGGGAACGCACATCGTTGACCGGATGCCCTGCATGATGATGCTCTGAGCGCCGGAAAAGCGGCTATCGATCATCGCATCGGAGGTCAGCACGGCTTGCTTCCGTTGAAGAACCTCGCTGACAATACTGTTGGATATGACGATCTGATCTGCTTGGCCACCTGAGCGTGTCTTGGCGACCCTCGGGACGGGCCGATCTTGTTCGTCCATTAGCAAAATGACGCCGCGATCTGCAGATAGAATATCGAAGGCTGTATCGAGAATCTTTTGGAGTAGCCGATCCAGATCGAGTTCGTTGCCGATGACTTGACCAAGTTCGTGGGTAATACGCAGCCGTTCGTAGTCTCGACGGAGTTGTTGTTCGTCGGTGATTTCTTTTTCGGGATGAAAGTCGGCGTCGGCATCGGCATCGATTCTTTGACGAATATGGCTTTCGGCCATGCCGGCGGCGATGGTTACGCGATCGAGCGCTTGGCTTTCGCGCTCTTCGTCTTGAAAGACCAGACGCGTGGAGCCGAGGTTTATCTCGTCACCGTCACGTAGCATATGTTCGGAGATTCGATCTTGGCGGATGAAGGTACCGTTGAGGCTGCCAAGGTCCTTCAACAAGAAGCGACCGTCGGGGCTTCGGATGATTTGGCAGTGCTCTTTGGAGATAATTCGATCCAGAATCTGGATATTATTATCCGGATGCCGGCCGAGCGAGTTGAACTCGGCCAGGTCAAACTCCCGTGGTTCACCGCCTGAGACGAGGATCAACTTCGGCATAAATACCCGTAGGTTGTGATGTTAGGTGAGTCGCGCATCGCTGTAAAGGCTTTAGTCGCCGGCGAGCGCACGTTCCACGGCCTCCACGACCTTTTTGGGCGAAATCGGCTTGCTGAGGTATCCATCACAGCCCGCTTCCAGGGCGCGTTCCTCATCACCGGTCATGGCGTGGGCGGTGAGGGCGATGATTGGCACATGGGCGAGCTCTGGGACGGATTTGATCTGCTGCGTGGCTGTCCAGCCATCCAAAACGGGGAGGGAAAGGTCCATCAGTATCAGATCCGGGCAATTTTCCTTGGCCGATTTCACGGCCTGGGCGCCATCGTAGGCCTCGAGCACTTCGAAGCCATAATGAGTCAGAACCCCCGAAAAGATCTGCATATTATGATGGTTATCCTCGACCAGAAGGATCTTCTTCTTGCCCTCAGATGACATGATATTCCCCACTTTTGGTCACTTTCACAATCGGGCCGCTCGAACTCGACCTCGGTGGCCGTGATTTGGGTAGGTGCAGCGTGAACCGACTTCCTTGGCCTGGCTCGCTTTCGACGTGGATCTCTCCTCCGATCAAAAGCGCTAACTTCTTGGAGATTGCGAGACCCAAACCGGTGCCACCCTGCTTGCGCGTAGAGGAACCGTCGAGCTGCCGAAACTCGCTAAAGATAAACTGGAGGTTCTCTTCGGCGATGCCGATCCCTGTATCCCGAACTTCGATTTCCGCACCACCATCGTCGCTGGGGCGCGCCGTAACGTAGACGCCCCCCTCGTTAGTGAATTTAATCGCGTTGCTCAATAGATTGATCAATATCTGGCGAATCTTAACAGAATCAGTGGTGATCAGGGAAAGCCCTTCCTCGCATTTGAACCGTACGTCGAAACTCTTATTTCGAACTAAGGGTTCACAACTGGTCACGATGTCCTTAACGATTTCAGGGATATTGACCTCTGACCACCGAATGGTCATCTTGCCCGCTTCGACCTTAGAGAGATCGAGAATCTCGTTGATCAGCTGCAGAAGGTTGGCAGCATTTTCGGCCACACTCTTAAGCGTTTGGTGCTGCTTTTCACTGACGGGTCCGTAGACACCATCATCCAGCAGCTCTGTATAACCGAGCACCGCATTGAGCGGTGTTCTAAGTTCATGCGAGACGTTGGCGAGGAATTCAGATTTGAGCCGATTCCCTTCTTCCAGCTGGTCGCGCTGCTGCTGCAATTCCAAATTCTGCTGTTCTAATTGGCCGGCGAGTGTCGTGAGGGCGTCGGTACGTCGGTCGACTTCCGTTTCCAGATTTCGATTCAGATGGGCTAGTGAGTCAACCGTGACGCGTAGTCGGTCCGACATTCGATTGAAAGAATCCGCTAGAAGTCCGAGTTCATCGTTTCTTTCGAGGTCGAGCTGGTACCCATATTGCCCGCGGCGAATCTCCTCCGCTCCTTTTACAAGCGAGAGAATGGGTTGGGAAATTCGTCGTGCGAGGAAGCTCGCCAGGACGAGCCCCATCGCCAACGAGATGAGGGAAAGATAAATGGCCCAATTGAGCACGTCATTCAGCTTCTCCCGTGCCGGCTGTCTAGAAAGCCCGATGCGCGTAATGCCGATAGGGATGGAACGGTCGCTCGTATTCCCGAAGAGTCCACCTTCGGCGTCCTGTGCCGAGGTGATAATCGGTGCCATGAGGTCGATATAATCCGGGGTCGGTGTTGCGGTAGGGCGACCGCTTGCATTGCGCAGCAGTTTTTCCAAAAGCTCTTTCGGGAGGGCTGCGTCGGCCTGAATTCCCGGTTTGACCAGGTGAATGAGTTCTTGGCCACGGCGGTTGTAGATCGTGACGAAGCTAACGTCCTCTTCGAGGAAGGCACGACGGGCGGCTGGTGTGAGAAAGGAACTCTCTTCAGCGTATACCCCCAACTCGCTCTG
>Ga0257122_1000647_pt1 | contig 29290 bp, 23 predicted proteins | sample SI106_120metaG_FD_190146 | JGI IMG/M metagenome (GOLD analysis project Ga0257122, IMG submission 190146) | Marine microbial communities from Saanich Inlet, British Columbia, Canada - SI106_120 | ecosystem: Environmental > Aquatic > Marine > Inlet | place: Canada: British Columbia | collected... | reverse complement strand
GTTCTTCCCAGGTCGAAAAATGATTGTCGAAAACGAGTCGCTGGGCGACATCGCCGGCCAAGGTCACACTGCGCTGCTTGCCTGTGGTATCGATGAGTAATTTGAGTTCGATGGCGCTCAGGTCTTGCGCTTCGTCGGCGACCATATGGGCGTAGCGGATCGCTTTGCCTGTTCTGCCCTGAAGGCCGCCGAATTTCAGCTGGCATAGGTAAAGCAGGATGGCATCATCGGGGTGGTCGAGTTTGCCGCAAACATCCTGCTGGCGTTCATCCTGACCATCGATGGCCATATAGGGAGAATCGGTTGCCGCGATACGTGGGCGCGAACGTTTTCGTCGTTTTTCGTCAGCCTGTTCTTGGGTTGCAGCGGCGCCGGCAGCGGCATCGGGGTCGACTTCGTCGTTTTGTCGGGTGCACCAACGATGAACGCGTTTGATTTCATTGGCGCTGAAAGAACCCGGTGCGTACCGGTCGACGCCGTCCTGCAATAGCGTGCTGTCGGTGAGAATTTCCGCCCAATCGCTGACTAGGTCGAAGGCGCGCTTGCTAAGCTTGCGCAGAATACCTTCGGCTTGCTGTCGAGTTACGGAGGGTAGTTTTTCTGTTTCGTAGAGCCAGTTGCCCATGATGCGGCAGCGCCGGCCTATGGGTTCGTTGCTGAGTCCTCGCCAATGGCGCTGCAGTCGTTCAGCCTGTGGCCGTCCTTGGATGGCGTTTTCGAATCGTTCGGAAAACTCGGTAGCCTGCTGAGCGACGTAGCCTTCTAGGATGTTGATCAGTAGAGGGTGTTTTTTGAAGCGCAGGACTTCTGACGGGGTGTCGTCGTTATAGTTGCGTGGTGCCTGCGGAATAATTCGCTTACGGGTGCGCTGCAACCAGGTTTGGGCGGTCATCACTTGCACGCCGCGTACATCGAGGGAGGGCAGAACGCGTTCTACGTAACGAACCATCGCTTCGCTGAGTACGATGAGGAGGATCTTCTCCGGGCGAAAACGTTTGGGTTGGTTGAAGTTGAGATACGCGACGCGGTGCAACGCCACGGTTGTTTTGCCGGTTCCGGCGCCACCCTGCAAAACCACGAGCCCGCTGTCGGGGTGGGTGATCAATTCGAATTGTGTCGGATCGATGAGTGCCGCAATTTCCGGTAGATGTTTGTCCGCTTTCATTCGGCGGCCACTACCCAAACGGCTTTTTTTATCACCCCGGCGGGCGGGGGCAGGAGGCCTGCTCGCTTTGCCTTGCCCACCCGCGAGTTCATGCAGCAACACCGCCTCATTTTGCTGCCAGTTGTCTTCATCATCGAGAAAGAATGTACCCTGGGGGCAGCCGATGCGGCGGAGCACCGCCTCATCGATGGTCAGATTGCGCCGGGATACGATTAGCCCTTCCAGATAGCGGTTACCGAATTGTTCGTCGTAGTCGTCGCCTTCTTCATAGCGGTAATAGATGCGGCTGATGGGGGCATTGCGCCAGTCGACGATTTGAACATTGCGTTCGCGATCGATAAAACCGCGTTTGCCGATGAGCACATCCCGTCGCCGGTCATCTTCTTCCAGTCGCATATGGGCGAAGTAGGGGGACTCTGGATCGATGGGGAGGTCACGCCCCTTGCCGTATCGCTGGGCGATCGCCGCGATTCGGGTCATCTGTTCGACCAGAGCCGCAATATCCTCTGGCTTGGCTTCACCGATTTGATCGCGAAGGCTAACCAGCGCCTCATCGTAGTCGGGCGTGCCCGGATTGTCGGTGCTGATTTGAGAAAGGGCGGACACTACCCGCGCGAGGACCCTGAGTTCGTGCTCAATGATATCGAATTCGGGAGTTTCCTTGACGACCAACGACATGACTGCCCGCGATAAGAAAGGTGGGGTAGGCTAGTTCTTGGCCGTTTGGGCAAGTCGGGCGGCGGCCGCCTGATCTTGGGCTTTTTGCAGCCGCTCTCCCAAGTCAGCGACTTCTTTTTTGGAGCCTCGAATACCCAAATACCATCCCGCTATCCAACCCGCCACAATACACAGGGGAATATAAAAGAGATGTGATGCAGACAAGGGAACTACCTTTGTTCTTTGAGTTGCGCTTCCAGTTGTTCAAGTTCGGCGTTTAGCCGACCTTGGCGTCGCCACAGCGCGACAAGCAAGCCTAGCAGAACGATCCAGATTACTGAATAGGCGATCACGACAAAAAGAGGAACATTGACGTTCTGGCTCATTCCCGGCTTGAACGCCTCATATTCCCCACCACCTTTTGTGGCGAATACGCTTGTGGTTTGGAACACGATATAGACCAGCGAAATCCCCAGGTATTTGACAAAATCCATCGCTAAACTCTCCTAAGCCCGGTGCTATCCTCGGGTATACGCTTGTTCGTTGACCTGGGTAAATAGCGCGTCCACGCGGCTACGACTGCGTTCTAGCTTCAGCCGAAGCCAGAGCAGAACCACGAAGAGCACGGTGAAGGTGGCCAGGCTGATAAAAAATGCTGGTTTCATGTCGGGGTGCAGCGATGAGACCACCGTCGTCTTGGGGTGGATCGTATTCCAGATCTTCACCGAGATGTAAATCAACGGAACATTGACGGCGCCGAATAATGACAGGCCTGCTGAGATCTTTTTGGCGGATGGCCCAGAAAACCGACGTGCTACCGCCACGGCTACGAAGGTTAAAAAGAGTATCAGAACCGTGGTGAGTCTGACGTCCCACACCCAGTAGTGGCCCCAGGCTGCCTTTGCCCAGAGAGGGCCGGTGAGTAGGACCAAGATGCCGTAGACGAGGGTGAGCTCGTTGGCGGCAATGCCGAGTTCATCGCTCCATTTCTTCTCTTTGAAAATGTAGACTCCGCCGGCAATGCCACTGGCGATGGCTCCCATCAACATCGACCACGCGCACGGCACGTGAAAAAAGAAGATCTTCTGAATGAAACCCTGTTTGGGTTCAATGGGGGCCTCGAAGAAGATCAAATAGGGGGCGATGATATAGCCTGCTGCGGCGAGCAAGCAAAGAACATAGAAGACGCTTCGTTTCATGACTCTCTTGTCTTTTGCTGGTTCTAGCTGTGAACTATTGATTCCAGACCTGGCGAAGTTCTGTCATTAGGTTCTGGTGTTTCGACTGGAATTTTTCTTCAGTGACGCGACCGGCCTTCTTTCGCTTATTAAGTTCGACGAGCTGGTTGAGCAAGGCTTCTCTACGTCCGACCGTTATTTCAGCACGGGCCCTACCGGTTGCCCACCCATAAAGCCCCCAGATCAAGATGAGTAGGGTCAGACCGAACGTGGCGAAAATGGGCCACAGGGGGCGATGCGGAATGTCCGAGATGGTAACTTCCAGGGTACCGCCCGGGTTCACCGGCTTGAGCACATACATTGTCGACTGGGTTCCAGTGGCGTTAGGATTCATTCGCTTCTCAGCGAAGGAAGGGCCTTCGACGTTTACATTCTCATTGTTGGTTACAGCGATAACGGAGGAACCGATGGGTAGGGTCAGCCGTTGCTTGATGGCTATCTTGCCGCCGGTATGCTCCATAGAGTAAGTGACTTGGAGGCGAACCTGCCCGGGGGGGAAAGGTTTGACCAGCCGAATGGCGCGTTTGTCGGGCGTGACTTGGAAGAAGCCTTCCGCACCCTTGGCGTGAATTTCCGGTCGCGTGGCCGCGTTGGGGAGTGGAATGAGAAAGCCGGCTGGGCCGGGGTCGAAGACGTCCTTACCGCGGTTGGCAATATTCAAAACCTGTAGGAACGAAACGTGCTTTTCACCCAACTGGGCCAGAAGGTGACTACCACGAAGATACGCCATCTGGTCGGGGCGATTCGTTCGCTTCAGGTTCGCTGTTGATTTCAGGCCGGAGGGCTGTCCCATGGGAGGATGCCCGGCGGGCATACCGCCTGCGCCCTTGGCGGGGCCACCCTGTGCGTGCGGGTCGGCTCCTTTGGCCGCCGCTGCGAGCGAAAAGAGCAAGCGCGCAGCGCCGCCTTTGAAGGCGTCGGACCGGACATTCTTTCCACCAACCTCAAGTACAACGACGTAGGTGGTGTCAGCTTTCAGTCCAGCAAACTGGGCTCGCCCGTCCTTTTTGGTAGCTTCGACGGCGAAGGGCATGAAGTTTTGGCCATCGGCGCTTTGATATAGGCCGACTCTGATGCCAACCTTCAGGTCCGTCATGCCTGTCCCGACGATCTTTACGGTGATCGTGTCGGCTGGCAGATCGCCACTGCGCAGTGGTCGAGCTACGAGGGGACCCAGTTGGTCGACGGTGCGAGCTTGCGGGGTTGCCTCAGCTACGATGAAGCTATGGCTAATGGCGAGAAGGGCCACGATTTGGAGGGCCGATTTTTTCATGACGCACCTCCCGCCTCGGCGAGCCGAGACTTCACTTCATTGGCGATCTGCTCGTCAACGCCGGAGTGTTCGTCAACCCGCGCGGCATCTAGTTCTTTGAGCAGGCGCATCGCCCTTTGTTTGAGGGGCGTAACGAGTCGTTGAGCGTCATCGGCATCGAGCTTCTGTAGCGACGCGTCGAATTCGATCTCTCGAATGGAACGCAGCAAGATGCGTTTATCCTTTTCGAGCATCTCCAAGCGGCGCGCCATATTTGGGGGCGGTACCACGTCGGGACTACCGCTGATGACGGCGACAGCACCGAGCATGAGGTGAACCAAGCTTCCCAGGGAAACGCCCAACAGGAACGTGAGTACGATTCCGCTGGGGGAAGTGCCACCGCTGGCTAGGCGAATCAAGGCGCCCCCAAATCCGATGGTGAGGGGTAAGCCGTAACGAGTCAGGCGTAATATTCCGACCATAACTAATCGTCCAGTTTGTCTAGCTCATCGTTGAGCAGTTGTGCGTAGGGATCTTCGGTTTCAGATGGCGTGGCTTTGTCTTCCTCTGCTGCGCCTGCCGTATTGGCGCCGTGCGTTCGGACCCACCGCCTACCCACCAAAAGAAGGATGACCATCGCGAGCCCGCTTAGTGCGTAAGGGGCGAGCCAGGCCATACGATTGAGAGGCGTGTCGGGCGGGACCGAAAGGGCGACGGCGCCGAAACGCCCCTTGCCGATTTCCTGGCCACGCTCCTCCATATACCAGTTGAGGATCTTCTTCTCGTCCCAGCCTGCTGTGATCTTCTTGCGAATGGCGCTACGCTCACGTTCGGCGAAGCCGCATTCACATTTGCTCAGAAGCCGCTTCGGGCAGCTGCCGCAGAGGCAAACCAATTTTGCAAAGAGGTCGCGCTCCGGGTCGGTCATCAAGACCGTTCCTCGTTCCGTATGGTCCAGATGCTCGACTTTAGCCGCCTTGGCTCCGCCAGGGTCAGCGGCCGCTTGGTCGCCGGCCGCAAAGGCGGGCGAGGCGAGGAGCAGAATCAGGAGGGTGGCGATCTTCGCGCTCTTGGGTTTGGCTGGCGCCCGCGAAGAGCTGGGCATCATGGCGATGACGGTGCCAAAGGTCAGGATCAAAAAGCCGATCCAAATCCAGTTCACGAGCGGGTTGACCACCAACTTGAATTGAGCCACGCCTTGTTTGACGTCGTGCTCGCCGAGGGCGATGAAGAGGTCTTCCTTAAACGACCGCCGCAAAGCGACTTCGGTGGTTGGCATATTTTCGTGCCGGAAGAACGTCCAACGGGCGGGATGAATCTTGCCCAGTTCTTTCTTGCCTTGGAAGACGGTCATATCGGCTCGGACGATGGTTTTCTGATCGTCGATATCCGACTTAATATCGTCCATACGGACCGTGTATTGGCCGACGTCCATGACTTGACCGCGCTTGAGCAGAACCTCTTTTTCGATTTTGAAGGCCTCGCCACCGAAGCCGATGAACATCAGCACGACACCGAAATGGATGACGTAGCCGCCATAGCGACGCTTATTGCGCGCAAACAGTTGGGAGATCGCCGTGGCGAAACCGACTTTGGTTGTCGCACGTCGAATGCGAACGCCGCGAATGATCTCCTGCAGCATCGTGACGGAGGTGAAAGCGCAGAGGGCCCAGGTAAATGTGGCCAAACCAAAGGGATAGGGTGAAGCCAAGAGTAGCGCCGCCATGGTACCCACGGCGGAAACCGTTGGCCAAAGGAACTGGCGCAATAGGCCAGCGCCGCTCGTCTTTCGCCAAGCGAGCATGGGTCCCAAGCCTGTCAGAATCAGCAGAGCAATACCGAGTGGAACCGTCCAGCGGTTGAAGGCTGGGATGCTGATGGTGATTTTGTCGCCGAAGAGGGCCGAGATATTGGGGAAAATGGTTAACACCATGACCAACAGCGCCCAAGACAGGAGGACCCAGTTATTCAATAGAAAGGCGAATTCTCGACTCAGTACGGATTCAAGATGGCCGCGGCTGCGTAACCGGTCGCTTCTCGCTGCGATGAGCGCAAAACCAAAGGCAAGGGTCAGCGCGATGAAGCCCAAAAAGACCCAACCGATATTTGATTTTGCAAACGCATGAACCGAGTCGATGAAACCACTGCGGGTGAGAAACGTACCGAAGATGGTGAGCACAAAGGTGATCAATGCCAGGATGACGTTCCATTTTTTCAGCATCTGACGGCGTTCTTGCACCATGATCGAATGCAAGAAGGCGGTACCCGTTAGCCAGGGCAAAAAGCCGGCATTTTCGACGGGGTCCCAGCCCCAGTAACCACCCCAGCCCAACTCTTCGTAGGCCCAGAGCATGCCCAATACCAAGCCCAAGGAGAGGAAATACCAGGCAGCCATTGTCCAGGGCCTTACCGCTTGGAGCCAGATATCGTCCGTTTGACCGCTGAGCAGGGAGGCCATGGCAAAGGCGAAGGGAATCGACATCCCCGTGAAGCCGAGATAGAGCGCCGGCGGATGCGTGACCATATAGGGATTTTGCAGTAACGGGTTGAGCCCCTTACCGGATAGCGGCGTCTCCATCAGGAAGACGTCGAAGGGGTTGGATTGCGTGACCAAGATGACGCAGAAGAAGAGCAACACGAACATCTGCACCAAGATGACATAGGGGATGGACTCTTGAAGTCGCTGCCAATTGGAGCGCACCGCGAGGGCGGTGAAAACCGCGTGCAGCCAGGCCCATAGTAGCAGCGAGCCTTCCAGGCCTCCCCAGGTCGAAGTGACCCGGTAGAAGAGGTTCATGGTGCGGTCGGAATTCTGCTGCACATAGGCAATCGAGAAATCCGAGATGGCAAACGCATACGCGAGAACTGCCATCGCCGCCGTAGCAGCCACCGCAGCCGCATACGTTGTGAGCCGAGCTGAATGGAGCATTGCACGGGATTTTCGTCGGACGCCGACGACCGCCAAAGTTCCGGCCCAGGTGGTTAGAATTGTCAGTAAATATAGTAGAACTGTTCCGAGAGTACTCATATCACTACGCCTTTTGCGCGAAAGTGGGGTGGATGTCAACCGGCGATCCGGCCCTGACAGAAACGGGACCAGTATAGTGCTGATTTGAGAATTTACAATCTAAAACTGGGGACTTAGGTGCTTTGAAGGGCCTGAAATTACAGGAAAACTAAGATCTAGATCGAGGAAGCCTTTGATATAGATCAAGCTTCGGCGTCGCCGTCTTCCTCGTATTGCCGCTTGAGGTTTTCGACCACCGAGGGATCTGCAAGGGTCGTCGTATCCCCCAGGGCCCGACCTTCGGCGATATCGCGCAAGAGTCGGCGCATGATTTTGCCCGAGCGCGTCTTCGGCAGATTCGCGCTGAACAAGACCTGCTTGGGTTTGGCGATGGGACCGATCTTCTGGCCGACATGGGCTTGAAGATCTTCGGCGAGTTGACTCGTGCCTTTGATGCCATCGCGCAGGGTGACGAACGATGCAACGGCCTGGCCCTTGACTTCATCGCTGATACCAACGCAAGCGGCTTCAACAACATCGTCATGGGAGACGAGTGCACTTTCGACTTCCATCGTACCAACGCGGTGGCCGGCGACGTTGATGACGTCGTCCACGCGGCCCAAGATCCAAATGAATCCATCGGCATCGCGTTTCGCGCCGTCGCCGGTGAAGTAGATATCTTTGCCAAAACGCGACCAGTAGGTTTTCACATAGCGATCGTGGTCACCCCAGATTGTGCGGAGCATCGACGGCCAAGGTTTACGAATCACCAACAGGCCGCCGCCCTCCTTTACAGTATTACCATCATTATCTACTACGTCGGCCGCAATACCCGGAAGAGCTTTGGTTGCCGAACCGGGTTTGCAGGGCGTGACGCCGGGAAGAGGGGAAATCATGATCGACCCGGTTTCCGTTTGCCACCACGTGTCTACGATGGGGCATTTATCTTTGCCGATCGTGTCGCGGTACCAAAGCCAAGCGGAGGGATTGATCGGTTCGCCGACGGTTCCCAACAAACGCAACGATGAGAGGTCGCTTCCATCCGGATACTTATCGCCCCAACGCATGAAGGTACGAATCGCCGTGGGCGCTGTGTAGAATTTAGTGACGCCGTACTTTTCCACTATTTCCCAAAAGCGGTTCTTTTCGGGCCAGTCAGGCGCACCTTCGTACATGACGCAGGTGGCGCCACAAGCGAGGGGCCCATATACAATATAACTATGGCCGGTAATCCAGCCGATATCGGCGGTGCACCAATAGACGTCGTCGTCTTTGAGGTCGAATACCATTTCCGTCGTGGTCTGGACGCCCACCAAATATCCCGCGGTGGAATGCACAACGCCCTTCGGCTTACCCGTGGATCCCGACGTATAGAGGATGAAGAGCGGGTCTTCGGAATCCATGACTTCCGGCTCGACGTATTTCGGCGCGTCCTGCATGAGCCGGTGGTACCAATGATCGCGCCCCTCTTCGAAGTGCATCTGGAAGTCGCCCCGTTTCACCACCACCACGTTTTCGATGGTGGGCGTGTTTTCGAGCGCTTCATCCGCGATGCGTTTCAACTGAATAGTTTGGCCGCGACGGTATCCGCCATCGGCGGTAATCAGCAGTTTGACCCCCGCGTCATTGATCCGATCGGAAAGGGAATCGGCGCTGAAGCCAGCAAAGATGATGCTGTGGATCGCGCCAACGCGTGCGCATGCAAGCATGGTGATCGCCAGCTCAGGAATCATCGGTAGATAAAGAGCAACGCGGTCGCCCTTGCCGACGCCCAAATGCTTCAGCACGCCAGCGAACTGATTGACCTCACGGTGGAGGTCGAAATAGGTCATCGTTCGGGTATCGCCGGGTTCGCCTTCCCAAATCAGCGCCGCTTGGTTGCGTTTGGGGCCACGTATATGCCGGTCGAGACAGTTGACAGTAATATTGAGTTTTCCGCCCACAAACCACTTCGCGTCAGGGGGCTCCCACTGCAGCACTTCATCATAGGGCTGCATCCATTCGACCTTTTCAGCCCGCTCGGCCCAATAGGCCAGATAGTCTTCATCGGCCTGGGCGTAGAGTTTTTCGTCTTGGACCAACGCCTCTTTGGCAAATGCGGCGGGCGGTGCGAATTTTCGGTCTTCGGTGAGTAGTACCTCGATGGCTGCTTTATCCGACACTAATTCCCTCCTTGAATGAGCCGCCAATGCTGCCACAAGGCAAGGGGCATCCACAAGACCCCCCTTTCGGTCGGGCCCGGAAAAAAAGTAATGGGCCGGCTTGTTTTTTTTTGAACAGCCGCCTATGGCCGGCAACCAAGTCATAGAGCACGTAGAGACCAGTCTTTGATTGGCCGCCGCCGCGAAGCGGGGGTGGCGAAGTCGCTGCGCAACCGATTTGTTTCTTATTTCTTAGTTGAGAAAAGGAGCCTTTGATGAAGTTCTTTCGGCCTAGCGTCATTTCCATCTCTCTCGTTTCATGCGTCGCCCTATCGGGCTGCGCTGAAGGTGATTCGGACGGACCCAATTCCGGCATACTTAAGGTCAATGGGGTCAATTTCGAAAATGCGAGCAGCGTGAGTATGCCGCTCGGCGGCGCCACGGATGCAACGTGTGGTGACATCATCGGTTGTATTGAACTCTGCAATAGCGACGACGTCACTTGCATCCTGACCTGCTTCAGCGAAGGTTCCAAGGCGAGTCAAGACGCGGTGTTGGACCTGCAAACCTGCACCGAAGGCGCGGCCGCTGGCAGCTGTTCTTCCAAATGCCTCTACCTTTTCAGTAATGCGTGCGTGGCGTGCGTATCGGATAGCTGCGCTGGCGAAATCAGTACATGCTTCGATGCACCCGCACCCCCGCCCACTCCCGATGCGGGAATGCCGGCTGCGGATTCGAGTATTCCGGTTGCGATCGATTCCAGTACACCCGATCCACTCGACTCGGGGATTGTTCCCGACACACGCGTCTATCCACCTTCGGGGAGCATGAACTGTTATGACCTCTACGTTTGTCTTGCGAACTGCGCTCCGACCGACCAACAATGTCTGCAAGGTTGCGCCGACGGCAGTTCAGCGTCGGCAATAACCGCGTATATGAATATGTCCAACTGCGCCGACACGGCCGCGAACGGCGTTTGCTACTCGGACTGTAGCTGGGTAGACAATCCCGACTGCCAGACTTGTTTGAAAAATCAATGCTCGGCGGAAATCGACGGCTGCCTTTACGATGGCGTCAGCGTTGTGCCCGATGCGGGCCCGCCTCCCGCCGACTCCGGCACGCCGACTCCACCGGATGCCGGCGTGCCCCCTTCGATCGACCAAGGCATACCGCCGAGTACATCGTCGGACTGCAAGGAGCTTACGAGCTGTTTGCTCGCTTGCGGTACGACACCTACGAATACCTGTATGGAGGGTTGCGCGGCCAGTTCTCAAGGGTCGGCGCTTCAAGATCTGACAAATCTCGGTTTCTGCGCTCAAAATAGTTGCATGAACGATTGCAGCGCGCTGCCCCTGTCGGGAACCTGTCTTACGTGCCTCGAACAGTCATGCAATGCCGACTATGTGAAATGCTTAGCGGGCCCATAGCCTGACCGCCTATAGATGTATGACAACACCCATTGCTGGGGCCGGCATATCGATGCTCGTGAGTTCCAGGTTATAGTTGGTGGGTGCGGCCAGATAAAGTTGAACACGGTTGGCGATGGTATAGCCGATAGCCAGTGTGAAAGCACCGTCTCTGAATTGCCCGCCGTATTCAAATGTGAACCAAAGCCCGGCTACGGGCTGCCAAGAAACGCCCCCATACATAGCCCATAAAAACGAGGCACTGCCGCCAGGCTGGTAGCCAAAACTCGCACCCGCCAACCAACGCAGTTTGTTGTCGAAGGCTTCGTTCGAAAATCCGAGCATCACGATTGTCGCGTTGTGATCCATGCCCATGGGTGTCACTTTGATACTCGTTTGCAGATGTAACTGGCTGTCTGCCAACGGCTTGAATGTGGCACCGAGCCCAAAGGCAAGCAAAGGGGTATTGTTGAAAACCTCGCCGCCCGCCGCCGCAGCGATCTTCAATTCGAGATTTGCTATCCAGCCCGAATATTCCGCGGGCAGCAAACCCACGCGGGTATCGAGCTGACCGAAGAACGATTCGATAAATTTTTCAGGGTCGATGCGCGGTTGGCGTTGATGAAATATATCGTAGTGATTGAAGCGAAGGCCGAAGACAGCATCGCCCAAATCAAGGCCACCCGTTTCGTCGAGAATGGCGAAGTACTCACCGGCGACCGCAGGGCTTGAGGTCAGCAGAAGTAGGACGAGTAGTATCTTTTTCAAAATCGCCAACTGAGCATTCCAAAGGGTAGGGCGTGGTCTTCCTTGGGCTTTTCTTTCACGATATTGACGCGGAACCCAATCGTTAGGGCGAGTTCACGCCAGAGTAAAATACGCGCCCCCATGGCGAAGTAGCCGACCAGAAAATCGCCACCGTATTCCATGAGGCCTTCAACCCGCCAGACGCCGATGGCGGTGGCAACGAAGACATCACCGAGAAGAAAGGGGCCCTTGGTCGACTGGTTGGGGGATGGGTTCACCGCCAATCCCAGCTGTCCACCCAGAGTGAAACGGAACCATGCAAAATCTCCGCGCCACGACCACGTTGCCGAGGGAGAAAGATAGACGACGGAGCGGTAGCGGTTGGCGAACGTTGCGCCGGCCTCAAGCGACAAGCTGGGGATCCACCCCTTGTTGCGCAGAAACTGCATACGTGCTCCGAAGACAACCATCGGCATAGAGCCCGTTTGAAAATCCACCGCGATGGGATCGATGCTTAGGAAAAGATCCAAGCCGTATTGGGAGGCATCCTTCTCCTTGAGGAGTCCGGCCCTGACTTTGAGTTCGCCGAAGGTATGCCCAACGGGCTGGCCAACGAGCAGGGCAGATTGCAGCCCGTATCGCGCGGATACCTCGACTTCTCCTCGAGCGAGGGTTCGGCTGGACTCAACAGCGAGATACGTTCTGTCCCGGCTTTTCTCCCTGGCTGAGGCGAAAGGCGGAAGGGCGGTTAGCAGGCCCATGACCACTAGTAAAGCTGGGCGCGCCATTCTTCTTCCAGGGTTTCCATCGTTTTTCCGTAGGCGCTGTGCAAAGCGACCTCAACCGAATTGCCCAAGAGTTGGGATCGACCGCCTTCCCGAAAGGCAATTAGGAATCGACTTAGACCATAGGTGTCGATCAGGTACTTAACGAACGATCCGGATAGGCAGTAAAAACCATTTTCATCGATGGTGAGTTTCTGCCAATAGGAGACAACGTGGTGGGGCATATAGTCGTCCGCCACCCAACTTTGCGCGCAGCTATGAAGCTGTCGGCCAGCGAAGACACTCGCGGTTCCAGCGGGCACGTGAAACTCCCCGTTGTGGATCCCACCGTAGGTTACCGCAAGGCCTTCGTAAAAGAGGGCCGGCGGTGGCTGCCCCAACCCCTGACTCATGACGTGGATGATCTCATGCCCGAGGTCTTCATAGCCAACGAGAAAGATCTGGGGCTCGGGTCCCAAGGCGTGATGGGGATTGGCCGCGCCTACCGCTTCGCCAAAGGTGCCGATGATTTCATTCCAATGTTCCTGGTCAGAGAATTGATAGACATCGATGCGCCGCGAGATGCCGCCGAAAAGCGCGGTGGCCATTTCCACGAAAGCCTCGCCACTTTCTAGATACGATTGCGCCTTGGCCGGATCGTCGAGCAGCCAATCATCGTTTTTATAGTGTAGCCGAAGGCCCTGGCCATCGAGCACGGTCCAAGATTCTGCGTCCAGGCGAATCTGCCAAGGGTCGTAGAGCCCGCATGCTGAGAGGCAGCCTAGCAGCAAGATTACACCGAGCCTTGAGATGGCGCGTGCTAAAGCGGAGCGAATTGCATGCTGAGCCATTGAATAGAGGCTATTTCGCCCCCGCCAGCGTTGTCAACTTAGCTAAAGCCCGCCTCTCAATTCACGAACGCCGCGTCCGGTCTTCTTTCTCAGCACGGTGCGAAGTGTGACGGCATCGGTGTATCCAACCTCTTCGGCAATTTCGTCGAGGGTGGCATCCGACGTACGCAGTCGGTGAATCGCTTGCTGCACGCGAATATCTCGCACATATGCGATCGGTGTTCGGCCCAGTACGCGCTGAATTCGGCGTTGCAAGGTGCGCTGACTGGCTCCGACCGCACGGGCCGCTTTTTCGATCGAAAAAGCGCGTAAATGCGCCCGCGCCCAAGCTTCGAACTTCGTTACGATAGGATCGTCGTGGGCGAGGTGGTCTGCCATAGCGTAACTCGCCTGGAGTTTGCGGTCGTCGAAGAGCAGGTAGCGCGCGGTGGTTTGTGCGAGCTGCGGACTCATTTGGCGCACCAGCCAAAGCGCAAGATCCACATGACCCAACGCTGCACCCGCAGTGACGACGCCGGGTTGCTCGACCAGCATACGCGACGCGTCGACCTGCACCGAAGGGTAGGTTTCGCGAAACATCGGTTCCAGCCACCAGGTGGTTGTGGCGAGAAGCCCATCTAGAATACCACTCATCGCCACCACGAATGTCCCCGTACACGCGGTGGCGATTTGCACGCCTGCAGCCGAGAATTTGGCGATGAACCGGCTCGCCTCGATGACGTCCGGGCGCTCAAGGGCAGTTCCGAGCGTCTCAGGCGTAAGGCATCCGAGCGCGGGAACCACGAGTACGTCGGGAAGCGTGTCGAGACTAACCTTAGCATCCATGCGAACCGCGTGGCCTTGAGCGGTGGCTACCCGACTGCGAACGCCCACACGAGCAAGCGCGGAGGAAGCGCCCAAGTCCGGACCGAGCACGTTGGCGATGGCCATACAATCCAACAACGACGCCAATCCCGTATCGAATACCCCGTCAAGCAGAAGCAGTTGCAACCTCACTGGAACCTCCTGGCGGAAATGATAGCATAGATGTCGATTCCGCCACTGGAGGTATGTGGGGTAGCCGGCCATTATTGTCCTCAGGAAGTCAAACAAACAGGAGGTTCCCAATGGTTACTGTAGGTCTTGTCGTTCGGTTGGTCGCAAAAGAAGGTCGTAGCTCAGATGTCGCGGAGTTTTTGAAGTCGGCCCTGCCTTTGGTACAGGCAGAGGAACGCACCCCGGCGTGGTTCGCGTATCAGGCGGATGAAAACACCTTTTATATCACAGATGTATTCGCCACCGAGATGGATCGGCAGGCCCATCTAGACGGCCCCATCGCGGCGGCCTTGATGGCCAATGCGCCCGAACTTCTGTCCCAACCGCCGGAGATCATTCCGGCAAACGTGTTGGCGGCCAAATTCTAGGAGCGTGGGTACGTGGGTGGCGCCTGTCATGCGACCACAAAATATCAAAACCCTGCCGTAAATCGGCCTTTAATTGCGGCAGGCTTAACGGGCGGATTCATAAAACAGTATAGAACCTATGTAGTTATAGCGCACCGTTGGTCTCGGGTGCGGCCACAAAAACTGATACGACCACTGTGGTCGTATTTCAAAAATGCAGATGGGCGATGGAGACGGCACCTATAACTGACAAAAACCACCACCGGCAACTAACTCTGAACCGAGCAAAAAGCTCGAGTCGTCGCTACCCAAACTCTGCGCGAGGAATAGGGTGCCTTTTGTGTTGGTGTTGAAATGGTTGTCGAAGAATTCTTCGATGATTTCTGACAACGGCGCGAAATGTGCGATGCCTGCATTCGCAAATAGAATGTCTACTCTTAGGTCGTTCGACGTCGCAGGGCTAGGACAATGATGCAGAGCAAGAGTAGCGCGGTAGGGGCTGGATTCGAGCCGCCGCTCGTAGAACAGCCCTGCGCCTCGAATTCTTCGGCGGCGCTTTGGTCGGCCTTATTTGCGCCTTCAGTCGTTTCGTCGTTCCAGGCCAGCAAATTATTTTGCTGCAGAACCCCCATGATCCAACCATGGTAATCACCCACGCGGATGTCTGCGCCTCGGCCCCAGCCGAATAGATTGGGGATGCAGGCACCGTAGGAGTGAACGCCCACCAGAACCGGTTCGTCTAATAGGTCGCCATTTTCATCACGGTATTGAACGGATGGGCCGCCGGAATCGCCGCCGCAAAGTGACGCTTCAGTGGCAAACCAGGTGTCGTAGCCGTAGATATCCAGGGAGACCTGATCGACTGTTGCTTCACCATAGACAAGCATATCGGAAGCGCCACCGCCCGGAGAGGTTCTACCAAACCCGAATAGTTCAACTGTGCTTCCGATGCTGAGCTGTTGTTCGGCGGTGGCGAGTGCAAAACGTCGTACGCCGGTGACGGCGCGATCGAGGGTTGCGATGGCGACATCGCCGATATCCGAAGTCGATTTGCGGAACGGCCAGTTCGAATAGCTGAAGTTATTCGGAATGAACGTTCTTTTGATGGTATAGCGCGCACCTTCGCTCGTCCGAAATTGGCCTTTGTTGCCAGCCATGATGCGCCGCTCACGACTGCGCATCTTAGCATTCTGATACGGGTCTCCCCTCACGCAATGCGCGGCGGTCAGCACCACGCGGGGGGCGATAAGCGTTGCTGTACAAAATTGCTCCCAGGCGCCATTCGTTTTTAGCCACAGGCTCCCAATCGAGCGGTGCTTGCCATGCGGTACGACAATATGGGTACCGTATATGATCGCTTCAGCAGAGGTGCTCGCGCCTGTCGAAATCAGGAGACTTACCAATAAGACGGAGATTTTGCGGGTCACGGTGTTCTTCCTTCGAAATCCACTGTAGGTCCGAATACGCTTCACACAGCTTTGGCCGGCGACGCTCAGCAATTCGCCGAGCTGGTACGCGCCCATCAACAGGCCGTGTCACGGTTCTGCATTCGTTATACCGGTAGCGTCGATGCCGCGGCCGATTTAACCCAAGAGGTTTTTCTAACATTTTGGGATGGGCGACGCGCTTACCGAGACCAGGGAAAACTAAAAGCCTACCTACTCACGATTGCGCGCCATCGTTGCTTGGCCTATCTCAAAAAACACCGCAAAGAGAGTATTGGTGTCGAAGACCTGCGCCGTGATGACGACAATCCTGAACGCGCCGCCCTGGCTAAAGAGCTTCGGCAAGCGATCAAGACGCTTGAGCCTCCGTTCGCTGAAGTGCTGATACTTCGGTATCTAGAAGGCTTTGACCTCAATGAAATAGCAGAACTGACTGCGTCGCCCGTAGGAACGGTTAAATCGCGACTGCATCGTGCCCTGGGCCAGCTAAGGAGAGATTGGCATGACTGATCAACATGACAACGACTCTTTTGAATCACTGGACCAAGCGCTGATGGATGCCCTCCATGGCGGCGACAAAGACCGTTCGACGAAACCATCGCAAAACGTCGGCGAGCACGATGGCCTCGTTCAGGCTTTTGTCGCGCTTAAATCCGAGGGAGACGACAGAGTTGCGAAAATCAACGTCGCCAATACCGTGGCCGAGGCGATTCAGCCGCGCCGAACCTGGTCCATGCAGGTGTTTCGGTGGGCCCCCGTTGCGGCGGCATTCGCTGTCTTGATTATTGTAGGGTCGCGCCAACTCTACGCTGACACCTATCGTCTTGTGGCCCCCCACGGTGCTCTTAGTTGGCAGGACGATGCTTGGCAAACCGTTCATGGAGAAGTCGAGCTCTCTCTGCCGGCAAGAATACGTTCGACCCAGCATCAGGTCGTTTTGCACCGTCGCCACTTCCGAGCCGAACTCCGACCAGAGACTGAAGTGGTGGTGAATCAAGATGATGTGCGTCTGTTGAAAGGTCGAGCAGAAATCCGTATCGAAAAACCTATGACTTTGCGGTTGCCGTCGTTGACCTCAATCGCCAAGGGGCGATTGGTCGTGGCAACCGCTGAGGAGAATCCGATGTTGTACAAGAATAGAAAACTGCAAATACTCGCGGGCGTTGTCGCCGTCGTGGCCATTTACTCCGGCTACCTGCATGTCGCTCAGGGTGGTGAGAAGATCGAAATCGAGGGCCCCGCAGGCGCGCTGGTGGATAGTGACGGTCGCGTTCGACGGGTGTCATTGAAGGATGTAGATGAAGCACTCAATGAAAAATCCAAAGACGCGTTGAATGCCCTCGCCTTGGCGAAAGCAAAGAACGCCGGCGCAGTAAATGACGAAAAAGCTAACCAAGCGATCAACGGTGGCTATTGGGATGAAAAAGCAGAAACCGTGCGTTTCGCTCTCTCTGGGGAGGTATTCGACGGCGTTACCGGAGACCCCGTTGAAGATTTTCAAATTGCTCTAAACGGCACGCAATTGCGCAGCTTCGCCACCGCAGCCCAACAGACTGTGACCTTCAGCGGAAAGCGCGACGGAAAATTCCGTCTACCGCGCCTCGGGCTTGGGATCTGGCAGCTCACGATCACGGCCGAAGGGTATGCGCCTTCCAAACAAAGGGTTGCCCTCAACAAGCTAACCAACGATCCGTATGTTGTCGTTCCCATGTCCACCGGCGGCACGCTCACTGGACTCGTCAGTGATTGGCGTGGACGCCCCATACAGGATGCAGATATTTCCATCGGTGGTTGCGTTGCCAAAGCCAAATGTTCCACAACAAAAACCGATGCGAAGGGCGCATTCGTCCTGGCCGGCGCCCCCGAAGAGCGCCCCTTCACTTTGAATGCGTCGCATAGACGCTACGGCGTTTCCAAGACGCCCAATCTAGAGCTTAGCGACGGTGAGTCGCAGCATGTTTCGATAACGTTGAGCGGCGTCTTGAAAGTCTCCGGTTTTGTCTTGAAAGGAAAAGAGCGGAAACCCGCCGCTGGTATGGCCATCCAAGCGCAGGATAAACAGGTCATGACCGATGCTGCGGGGCGCTATTCGGTGAACATTCCCCTCACGCGTTGGCCTCGCGTGCGTGTGGTCATCGGTGGCGACCGATTCGTCAGCGAATTTGCCAGCTACCCCAATAACCGTAGTGCTGAGCCCATCAAATGGGTTGATGGAGATGACCATGTAGCCGCGCTGCGAAAGGACTTTTCCATCGGCGTAGGTACAGCCAGCATCAGCGGCAAGATTACCCGCGATGGCGTAGCGCTGGCCAATACAGAGGTCGAAATCAAAAACACCATGGGCTGGGCCTCGTTCAAGCGTGGACATCAGACGTTTCCCGAACAGACCCTCACGGATGCCGGGGGAAACTATCGTATCGACAACGTTCCCATTCAGGCGGGCTATGTCGTGATGGTTTCGTCGAAGGACCAACGCCAGAAGCTGGGCACAATCGTTGTTGAAAAAGCGGAGGACGTCATCGCCAACTTCGACTTGGCCGGCTCGGTCATTCGCGGCACGTTCTTGGATAGAGAAACCAAGGAGCCTCAAACCCTTTACCGAAATACGTGCTCCCGTTTTGGAGCGCAACGAAAAGGGGATGCGGCCATCTATCTTGCGACGTGTTTGGAGGAAGGCCGCTTCGAGATCCGAGGCATTTCACCTGGAGACTATCGCCTGCTTCAAGTTGCACCGAAACTCTACAGCGAGGTCATCATCGGCGGACGAGACGTACGTGTTGTTGCGGGGCAGAAGCTGAAGAACGTCGAGGTTTTCGTCAAAGGAAAGAAACGTAAAACGTGGAAGGTGCGCGTTACAGACCCGCAGGGGCGCTTTGTTGCGCCGCTGGTATTGCGCTACCTGCGCGCCAAAGGTAGCCGTACCCAGGGGCTTCGGCTGCGAGACGACGGACTCGCTTCCTTCACTATTCCTGTGGAGCAGAAAGAAGTATTCATCGACGCGCCCGGCTACGAATCCGCGCGACTCATTCTCGAAAGCGCGGAATTGGGGAGTGGCGGCGTGATCGACGTGCGGATGAGCAAGTCGGCACAGCCTTAGGGGACACAGCGCGGGACACACTCAAATCTCCGATCCGAGTGAGCTAACCTCCCAATACTACGCGGTTCCTACGTGGCCTAGGGTTTGCATTATTCCTAGCCACAACAAGAAAAGGTAGGAACGAATGCGAACCATCAAACCAGCGAGCCGTCTCTTTTTCAGCCTCACGATACTCTTTGCAGCGACATTTACCGTGCATTGCGGAGAGGCAGTCGATGGTCCCCGTGGGCCGGTGGGGGGAAAAGGCGATAATGTTGATTACGCGGGGGCCGATTGTTCGACCGACGATGATTGCCCTGTAGGGCAGGGGTGTTGTTGGGACGTTTGTGTGGAAGCCTATTCGGCTGCGGACCAATGCCATGGAAATGGCGTTGATTCCAGCGAGCCAGATTCGGCGGACATCGAGAATAAGGCTCAAGCTGCAAAAGATGCCGATGTCTTTGATGGCTATTGCGCCACGTGCCACGGTACGGCCGGCGACGGTAATGGACCCGCTGCGTACAGCATCGACCCCAAGCCAGCCGATTTTCAGGACCCTACGTTCTGGGAAAACCGCACCGAAGCCGATATCCGCCGGGTGATCGTCGAAGGCGGTTCTGCCGTGGGTAAGTCGCCACTGATGGCTCGCTGGGGTGCGATTCTCAACTCGGAACAGTTGGACGCCACCGTGCGATTCGTACTCTCAAAAAAACCGCACTAAGGTGGTGAAGGCGTCTTCGCAGCCGGTGTGCTGATTCGCCGAGTCTCTGCTTCGTCTTCCTAGTCGCTTGCCTTCTGCGATTCTTCTTGCCGGCGCCACGATAAGGGTGCAAAAGACAAGGAGGTACTGGCTTTCACGGCCGCCGAAACGAAAACGATGCGAAAAGCAATCAACAACACCCTACGCCATTTAGTCACACGGGATCCCGAAACGTGGCATCCTCTCCTGGCTGTCTACTATCTAACCTACGCCTGCGATTTTCGCTGTCCTTATTGTAGCGACGGCAACCAGACCCCCTACTATAAATTGCGTGGTGAGCGATTGGCTGTGGATGACGTGATGCGAGTGCTCGGCGAAATCCGCAACGTCTGCGATCATCTCGTGATTACTGGCGGCGAGCCGACGAAATATCCTCAACTCGAAAATATCTTGGAGCGACTTCCTCAATTGGGTTTTGACGGCGTGGTATTCACGACAAACGGCTTCGATGTTGTCCCCCATCTTTCGGCTTTGGCAGAATCGGTTGACTACCTTGTCTTTAGTCTCGATACCCTTGACGCGGAGAAGGCGGACCATTTTTTCGGGGTAGGGCGGGGCACGCTTGAGCAGATTCTAGAAAATATCGCTGTCGCTGCGCGCCCGAAGAAACGTCCGTATGAGATCATCATCTCCAGCGTCGTGACGCCGGATAATATCCCCGATCTCTATCGCGTCTACGACTACGCGCAAAAGAACGCCTTTCGGTTTGCTGCGTGTCCGCAATTGAACGGCGTGAAAGCCCCACCCGCGCTGATAGGCAATTCCGCATACGAATCATTCTTCCAGCATCTCATAGACCAGAAGAAGAGCGGCGCGGCCATCAATGGCTCCGTCGCCTATCTAGAGTATCTGCAAGGCTTCAAGGATTTCGATTGCCGTCCGTCGACTGTCTTGGCCGTGAGCCCGGGTGGGGATGTCTTCTATCCCTGCCTAGAGCAGGGCAAAATCGCTGGCAATTTATTGGCCACGCCCGATTTGAACGCCATCCGTGAGATGGGCAAAGACAAATTCGGCCCCGAACCCCATTGTGACAACCGCTGCCATTCTGCCTGCGCCTTGGGACTATCCCTCGCATTGAACCAACCGGCCACCGCTTTGCATGAGGCATTGCTTCAGGCGAAGAATATTGCGGGAAGCGTGCTCGGCTGAAAATTTCCTCTGCCTGGCTACCGCTTGCTATGATGGCCGCATGGCCACGCCAAAATCCGTAACCATCTTTTCGTATCTCTCCTTTGGCGGCCTGCCCCAACGGCGGCTCCATCGGTACGCGCTGCTATTCGCTGAGGCCTTGGTTTACGCGTTGGTCGGCCATTTTATTTCCCGTCTGATCGGCCTACGGGAAAGCGGTGTCTTTTCGATCTTCATCACGGCTATTTCATTGCGTAGTCGTTTCGACCTACTATTGAACGAGAACCGCGATCGGATTTGGAGCAAAGTCGATACGCCTTGGAGGGTGAACCGACTGACCGCCATGAGTTTGCTTTCCATGTTCGCCGGGCTAGTGGTCGCCTATGTGGCGGTCGTTGCGTTTTTGCACAAACCCGGCAGCATCAAACTGGCCTACGGGTTCGCCATGGAGGTGGCGGGCATCGGCAGTTCCGATATCACCCAGCGCAACTTCTCAGGCTTTCTCTCACTCTTTCGCCATAACCTATTTGTTCTCTTTTCGATCCTCCTGCTGTCCTTCTTGTATCGCAGTTACGGCGCGTTACTCGCCTTGGCCTGGAATGCGTGCATCTGGGGCCTGATACTCACCCTGCTTGTACAGCGAGGGCTGCCAGGAACCGTGGGTGGCGCCGCAAAATTCATCGCGATATCGTCTGTGGCCTTGCTCCCCCATCTTCTCTTGGAAGCTGTGGGCTATCTACTCGGTAGTCTGGCGGCCATCTTTCTTTCCAAGGGCCTACTGAAATACGAATTTCGGGATGCCCGCTTGCGTAGCGTTTTTCGAGCCTCAGGGATCTTAGCCCTGGCCGCGCTGGCCTTCGTTCTCTTCGGCGCCTTTATGGAAAGCGGCTATGCGCCGTGGCTTCTGAGCAAACTCTAGCGTAACGGAAAACTCAACGCTACCAACGACTATAATAACTGACCTTGTCGTCGCCACAGAGGTTTTCGCCGTAGAAGGCTTTGGTCTCATCCGTGTTGCCGCCGGTGATGCGTTCGAGTTCAAATTTGACGTTCCAGCATTCGGTATAGATGGTGGTTTCGACTTTTTGAATCGGTGGCGCCGGTTTGCCGAACATCTCTTCGAAGAGCAATTTATCGAGTTCAGAGGTGGGTTCGATAACGCTCGCTGGCACATGACCCTTGAGAATTTCGGAATAGGGACCCGCCCACGACATGCTGTAGCAGGTATGGCCTTCACAATCATCGTCGGCGACGTCGTGCCCGCCGTTGCAGCCGCCGCTGCCCCAGTAGGAGCGGGGAAGATAGGATTCGATGGTATTCCCCTGAAGGTCGCCCGTCGTATCATCGATGCCCGAGGGTAAGCCGTTTAGATCCGTATAGCCCCAGGCGCCATTGATATGGATGTAGGCTAGTGCCCACGAACAGGCTGGCATGAAGCCCATATACTGCCAAAACTTGCTCGGCATGGCGGCGGTTGGTGAACCGCTATAGCAGGCCATATCGCAGCTATAGTCGGGCGGTTCGGGTTTGTCGTAGCTACAAACCACGCGAATCGTGTCGCGGATATCTGGGCGCGGAACTTTCTTGCAGGCCTCTTCATCTACCGCCACTTTTTCAAACCGCTTGCTTTTGATCTTCCATTCACCGAGCACGGGACAACGCATGGAGGCCGCGAAATCGAATTTTTCTTGCTGCTTGTCGCTCATGGACGTATTGCTGCCCAAATTGCTCCCGTCGCCAGAAGGGGAAGCCGGTGGCGTCGGGGCCGAGGGGGGGGCAACGTCTGGCGAAACCTCGTTCGCATTCGCGGTAGCCATCGACGGTGCTTTGGGCAGATTCGTCGAATCTTTGCAGACGTCCCAATCGAGACCTAGATTCTTTAACTCTTCGGTGAATTCCTCGTATTCCTTGTCGCTGATGGCGTTGAAGTCGTTCTTCAATATCGTGAGCTTGGATAGAGCAGCGTTGTTCACACAGCCGGCGATGGGGCAGTAGTAGTTGCCCTTTTTGTCGGGGTTCTTTTGGCTGCACCAGCCCTTATAGCCAAAGCCTTGGTTAAACGTCCCGTTTGCAGCCTGGGTAACTTTCTTCTGGTTCTCCAAAAAGAAACGGAACCATTCGGCGAAGTCTTCCTGGGGTTTCGAGAGTGCTTCAGGGGACGCTGGCTGGTCGGATTTTGCGATCTTGCCGCCATAACAACTGATACAAGGCCCCCACTTTCTGTGATAGCTGGCGTACTTCTTGAACTTCGGTCCCTGAAGGCCGCCATTTGCGTTATGGGTTACGTGACCGGTTTCATGAAACATGGCTTGGGTTGTGCCCCATACCAGCGCCTTTTTTCTGTCCGGCTCTATCTCCGTGGCGTAAAGGGCTTCTATCTGATCGAAGGAGTATCCGTGGTTCTTTCCATCTGCGTATTGAAAGACCGTTTCCATGGAGCCTTGGTTATTGCCCGGTACACAAAGGTAAATCACCTTGGAGTCCGGTTTAACGAAGCCCCCCCGCCATGGTTTGCTGTAGCCATTTGAGAGCGACTCACTTCCCTTTACCCAATCACGCGAAGAAGCTCCGCCTTCGTCGCAGGGGTATTTCCCGCTGCTAAGGAGTCCCTTGTGTTCGGCGATGGGAAGCAGCACGACCATTTTCACCGGGCGCGGAAGTCGGTTCCGCGGTGCATGGTACATTCTCTGGAAGGCGCAATCGACCGATGTGAGTGCCATATTCTTCATCTCAGCGCCAATCGTGCTCTTAGCGAAGCGTTTCGTATCAACGTGGACGCCCCACTTGGCCATGATGCACTTTTCGGTAGAGCAACCGGGCGCCGGCGGGTTCGGCCAACTTTCGAAACTTGGACATTTCGCCACATAAGCTTTGGGCTGGGTCGGGCCAATCGGTAAGGGGGGCTTGTCATTGGATATCGCGTCGAGGCTGAATTCTTCGATCTTCCCCCCGTTTATGGCTTCATCGGGTAAGGGCACGCTGAGTAAAGTCAGATTGTCTTCGGCTCTTACCACCTCAAACGTTTCAGCTCCGGCAAAGACGGGCAGGAGGATGTCGGTCCAGGGCTCATCAAGGACGACGGTACCGACCTCTTGAATTCCCGTATCGCGATCGACATCGTGGAGTTCGACACTTTCCGCCGGCGAAAACGGGATCACGTACTGAATGACGCCATTTTTATCCTTGGCTCTAATCTTAAATTTGCCACCACCACGCAGAACAGTTTCTCGCGGGGAATCCCATTTGATGTACTTCTTGCGTATAAGCGTGCCGGCGCTGCCATCGGCATTGAAGCGGAGATCGAGGTGCACGAATTCCTGGGTGGCGGGTAGTTTGGGCTTGATGCAGATCTTCAGAGCCAGGGCATCCGAACTCCATGTCGATCCCAATAGGGCGACCAGCATACCGAAGGAAAGGGCGACCCTGACAGTGATCATTCTTCTTTTCACGTTCGTCATCCTCATCCTCGTTTAGTAAAGCGGAAAGCTGCAGGCTCGGGGAATATTGCTCAGTTGCTGAGTCCACTGGGCGGATATTTCCTTTTCCAACGTTGCATTGCTAAGAGACGTTGCGCAGCCTTGCATTTCGGCGACCATTTCACCGAAAAGTTCCTTCCATTGGCCGCATTGCTGGTCGGAGATATTGTATTGTTTGCAGGCCTTGTCGATGTCGAATTCCACGTTGATGGTGCCCGTTTCTCCGTAGGCTTTTCCTGTGGCACTGATGTCGCAGAACTGCGAGACCGTATAGCTATCGCAGGCGAGGGGGGAGTTGGAATTGAGTATCATACCACCCGCGACGTCGACGTAGATGGGCTCTTCGGTGTAGATACTCTTTCCTTCCAACTGCGTTCCTGTGCCTCCTGTGAAGGTAAGTTTTGCGATCTTTACCTGAGACGAGAAGGACAAGCTGCCTTTTGCTAGGCAGACGCAAACAGGCGGGAGGGGCAAGACAAGCGGATCGTTGAATCCCGGTTCGTTGATCTTGCCACCGAGTTTAACCACGGTATTGAAAACCCCGGCCTCGGTTTTCATGTTCATCATCATCTCGCCGGTAATCAGAACCTCCTTTCCCTTAAGCTCCATATCGATTTGGAGGGAAGACTGAACCGATGACCGTAGCGACCTTTTGGCGATAACCAACCTCTTGTTAAGTTCAGCGGGATGCATACCGCAGGTCGTAATGCGGATTTTTCCATCGCTTTGCCGAGCCAGGCAGAGTCCGCCGCCGAAGGTTGTATCTCTTGCTTTGAAGCGTTTGTAGTTGAGTTGCACATACGTTTTGCCGTCGGTATCTGATTTCTTTTCGGCCGTAATTTCGCCGGACATAAAAGGCCGGCAGTCGTCGAAGTTCAGGCCGAAGCCGTTGGGAACCTGGGCATATCGCGCACACTTCGCCTTTTCGACCGAACTGGAAAAACCGGTAGGTAGCTGCTTGTTGGCCAACAGCCCCTTGATATTGTCGATAATCGGGCTCAGCGCAGCTAGCAAGAGTTCCGTATAGAGCGTGACGTTCTTCGAGCCTGGATGCACGCTCAGCGTGGGTTTAACGATAATCTTCGCGTTGCTAACGTCGACGTCATCCTTTTGCTCGGCTGGGACGTCGTCTCGCTTCGGAACATTTGGAATACCCCCGCCTTTCTTCCCCTTGATGGCGCTGGACGTCGACGAATATTGGCCGTCGTCGGCCGGCCCGCAACCCACGGCTTGGCCTTCGTCGTCCCCTCCCGCGTGGCCGAAGATATTTCCCCGAGCCATCAATAGAGCGGCCAAAACGGCGACAGCGACGCCGACCATGATGAGTTTCGCCTTGGTGGAAGCCGGGCCCTTGGAGGGGCTTTCTTTGTTTTCCATAATCTAAGGATGCTAGGCCGATTACGCTGTGGAATCAATTGCACTTTGCCCTTGGATTAGCTGACAATATCAGCGGTGAAGGTGAACAGGAGGCGATATGCTGAGGAAGCTGGGGTATATGGGCGCGGCGGTCATCATGATCGCCGCTGGCGTTGTGATCTGGCAGTACCAGGTGAGCAATCTCGACTTCCCTGAAGCGCCCGAGTTGGCGAAGGTCGTTCTGGCTTTTAAAGGCGGAAAAGCGCCCTCTATACCCCTTGAAAAGTTCTTGAGCGATGAGAAATACAAGCTCGAGGGAGAAACCAAGGACTTACCCCATCAATTCAAGGTGATGATGTCGGAGGGGAAGTGGTTCTCAAAACCGCTGCGGCGCAAGGGTGAATTGGACGCGTTGGCATCTTGGCTGGACCAAGCGGAAAAGGCGATGCTCGCGCCCGGGTGTACGCCCACCCCGAACTACGATTTTGCAGCAGATAACAAATATAGCTATTTGCGACTGATGCATCTAACGCGGCTTTTGGCGGGTCGGGCGATTCTGCGCCTGCAAATAGGGAACGACTCGGCTTCCCTCGCGCTGCTATTTCAACTGCACGATAGGTTTATGGAATGGGAGCGCGCTTGTCCGCTCACGGTCCTTGAGTTGATGGTGCTCAAGGTCAGCATTGAGCAATTGCATCGGGCTTGGAGCTATTATTTGGTATCACCCGCACCGGCTCCGAAGACAGTGCAGGGAATCTGGAACAGAATGCGCGCCGCGGAAAGTAGAAAGCCCTTTTTGGCCAATGCGGTGCGGGGGGAAGCGAAGACAGCCCATAACTATATGAAGGACCAACTAGCCGCCGACATGAAAAAGGACGGTATCAACGAAGGCTATTGGTTCGACCGCGACCAAACCGAGAAAATGGCGAAGCAGTTTTTTCGCAGGCAGGTCTGGCTGCTGGATAGTAAGCCCGATACAGAAGCGTGGCGCAAACCGTCTCCCGAGGAAAACTTCGGGGAGAAATATCGCAAGCTATCCAAGTTCAATCGGTTCTTCAGCTACAACGCGGCCGGTACGTCATTGGTCATGACCTCTCACGCTGACTATCGGCGCATCGCCTTGCGCTGGTATCTCGACCGTTGCCAACTCGCGTTGCAACGGTTGCGTTGGCAGCATGAAGCGAAAGCGCGAAAGCTTGCTTTCGGCGACATGCCTGCCACGGACGAGGCGGTCAACCCTTTCAACGGAAAGAAACTGGTTTGGCCAGCTGGCGGTGAAGCTCAGTGCCATACTCCCAGCACCCTTCTTCGGCGTCCGGATTCAAAGCCGCCAAAGCTCGTGTCCTTACCCAAGGCGCTGGCACTATCGTCGGCGGAATAGGGTAGATCAGGTCCCCCTTCGCCTTTGCACCGGCGTCGATATGTGCAAACGAGATCCATCAACTTGGCTCGCAGAGTGGCCGCCTGAGTACCTGGCAACCATCCTAGATGCCGAATTACATCACGCCTTGCCTTGTCAGTAAGTGAAGAGCGTTCACATTGTAGGCGTTTAGGCGCCTCCCACTTCTCTCCCTACGAGTCCGGACGACGACTGAACTTGGCATGGGCTATGCAGATTAGGGCCCCAGGAGTCGGCCCATGAAAAAGATCTCGATCACTTTCGCCTTAATTTTCGCGTCGCTATCGGGTGTGGCATTCGCTGATAGCGGTGTTTCAAAGAGACACAGTTTCCGGGTGGCACCGATGAATCCGGGGCGCATCTACCTGCGGATGCACGCATCCGTTGGGGGTGGCCTGTTGCTTAGCGAAACCATCTTCGGCAACCGTACCAAACGAAAAGGTCTGTCCACGATCCTGGGCCTAGAATTGGGCGGCTTTGCCTTCACGCGTGGACTCGCACTTCATGTCCATGCGAGCCTCGCCGGTTCGCCTTATCTAAATTCGGGCGAATCCACAACCCAGGGGCTCCTCGCTCGACTGGGAGCGGGGGCTACCTATCATTTCTTATCAGACAAATACTTTGTCAGTGTGGCGGTGGGGGTGAGCGGCGGTGTCATCAGAGACGGGTATGGTTTCTCACTGGGTGTTGGTGGCCAGCTTGCCATTGGCCGCGAATGGGCGATTTCACAGACTTGGAATATGGGCATACAGGCGAGTGCGCATTATGACGAGCTAGTGGGCTTCGTTTTGCTGATCCCCAGTTCTGGCTGGGCGTCTGTGGGCGGTACCTTGGGGCTAACGTTTACGCACCACGGCGTGTAGAGTTTTGTGGCTGCTCTAACCAGACTTCTTGAGGGAGAATATTGCGGCGATTCCGAAAATGGCCTGAAGCCCGGCGATTGAGATCAAGAGCAAAGCACCTTGGTGAGAGCCCGACGGATCGAGGATAAAATACCAACCAGGTTTCCAATTATTCGCCATCAATACCAAGGAAAAGAAGAGTTTCGCTCCCAGTCCGAACGCGGCCAGAGCGAATGCGTGCTTTGGGCTTCGTTGTAGCGCCAACGCCAAACCCGCTACCAGGGAAAAGACGAGGCATAGGATCGTTTCGGCCAAGATCAAGGTGGATTTTGCGTCGAGGTAGGCGATGGTTTCGGCGGCGGGGCGCTTGATTTCCGCGATATGCCCCTGGTAGCCGGCCACCGTAAATAGGCCGATACCTACAGCCAAGACTCCAGATATCACGGTGAGCAGGAGTGGCGTGTTCACCGCGTTTGGTTCGGTCGAGCTTTGTTCCATGCCCCGATTCTGCCATAACAGCCTTCGGGACGTAAGTTCGCTGCCGATAGACACCGCGTCTCAGCTGGCTAATCCATTTGCCGCCCGCGCGGCCCATGATCTCTCTACTGGCAAACCCCAGCTGCACACGTGCCGCTACCAACCGTCTGAGATGAACACGCCGTGCCATCGGGTTGGGTGAATCCCGGCTCGCAGGTGCCCGAGTTGCAGATATCGTTTGAGCTACATGAATCACTGAGGTTGCAGATCGTGCCATTCGGGCTAGGCGAAGAACCGCTGCAAAAGCCAACGCCCTGGCAGGTGCCGCCGGAATAGCATTGGCCGAAAGCACTCTCGCAGGATGCGCCCGAGGGATAGCCGCAAACGCCATCTTGCGCTGCGCCCGCTGCGACGCTGCACGCTTGGCAATCGTTGGAATCGAAACTCACACCGCAAGCTGTGTTGCAGCAAACGCCGTCGAAGCAGTTACCGCTGTTGCATTCACCACCCGAGCCGCAGCTTTGACCATTCGCCTTCGGTTGAACGACTGTGTCGACGGTGCTGTCTGCGGAGGGCACACCCATATCGACCGTACTATCTACTGTAGCATCCGCTGCTGGCGTACCGGCGTCGGGGCTGAGGCAGGTGCCGAAGGGATCGCACGCGCCTTGGCCACCATTGCAGAGACTGCCTTGGGGGCGCGTAGCGCAAACGCCGGGCA
>Ga0257122_1000646_pt1 | contig 29297 bp, 35 predicted proteins | sample SI106_120metaG_FD_190146 | JGI IMG/M metagenome (GOLD analysis project Ga0257122, IMG submission 190146) | Marine microbial communities from Saanich Inlet, British Columbia, Canada - SI106_120 | ecosystem: Environmental > Aquatic > Marine > Inlet | place: Canada: British Columbia | collected... | reverse complement strand
TCTACTTCTTCTTTGAAAGCAGTTTTGATTAATCCAGCTCTTGCACTTCCGATTGCTTTTGCAATTCCCAATGTTCTATCCCAGGCTTTTCCTGAAAAGTCTTGTTCAACTGCAACAATAGCTGGAGTTCCAAAATTATCAAGATATGTTTCTCGAACTTTGGAGCCAGGTCCTTTTGGTGCAATCATGATTAAATCAACATTGGTTGGTGCTTCAATCCATTTCCAATAGATTGCAGCGGCATGAGAAAATGACAATGCTTTTCCATCTGAAAGATTTGGACCGATTTCATCCTTGTACACTTGTCCCTGAACCATATCTGGAATCAATATGTGAATAATGTCTGCTTGCTTTGTTGCCTCAGCTACTGACATTACTTTGTGACCATCAGCTTCTGCCTTTTTCCAGCTGTTACCGCCTTCTTTAAGACCAATTATCACATTAAGACCAGAGTCTTTCATGTTGTTTGCTTGAGCATCACCTTGAATTCCATAACCAATTACAGCGATAGTTTGATCCTTTATTGGATCAAGACTGATATCAGTGTCTTTCCATGTTTTTGCCATGAGTGTATGAAAAAATACTGCAAATATTAACTAATTAAATTTCGATAATTTTCTCACACGAACGACACTTTACTGTGACATTTTTTCCAGGTAATCGTTCGAATCTTTTGGAGCCACATTTTGGACAAATAGGACATGAACGTACTGGTTCCATGAATAGGCATAATCTTTAGATTTAGAAATACTTTGTTTTATTGAATTGCACCGCTACCAAGTATTCGAATGGTTGTAGATTCAGGTTTTAGAATTACAGCCACATCCCCTTTTTTACAAATTATTGGTTTTTCAAACGATAGTTTTAGTGGAGATATTGAAACAAATTTTGCAGCTTTAATTTGTAATCCAATATTTACAAGACATCCTTGATTTTCAGCAATTTCACTTTTGTAAAAAGGAGACTTTGTAAAATCAAGTTCAAGTTCTGTTTTAATGTCAACTACACCTTCTGCTGCAATTACATCCCCACGCCCAACCTCATCAGGTTTTGCACCCTTTACTGCAAGTCCAACTCTAGCAGGACAGATTGATTCTGTAACTGGATCATCATGCATTTGAATTGATTTTATTAAAACATCAATTCCTGCAGGATATAGTTTGAGATTATCATATTGTTTTATTGTACCATCAGTTACCTTACCCAAGATAACGGTTCCAACCCCTTTTACATCAAAGCAATGATCAATTAACAACTCAGAAGGACCATCAGTGGAGATTGGTTCTAGTTTATCCATTTCTTCTTTAATTTTATCTTGTTCAACTTTGGTATATTTTTCAACGACAGTTCCTTTAATCATCAAATCTAATTTTGCTTCATCAACATCAAATGTATGAGATAAGATTCCCTTTTCTTTTTTCAATGAATCAAGTGCAATTATTTGCTCTCCAGTAAATTTGTCTAATTTATCTACATGAAAAATAACATATTCTGCCAAATTAATTGCCTGAAATAATGGTTGAATCTTTTCAGGAAAGCCATTTGGTATTACCCATGTTTTGATAATATCGGATTCTTTTCTATCAAAAAGAGTTAGATCACTCTCTGTTCCTTTTTTTCCAAATTCAGATGCAAGATCTTGTTTACCCAAGACTACAAAATTGATAGATGAAATCATAAATTTTGAGAGCGAAATAGACCTTATGAAGTTTTGAATGCTATGGAAATGATTTCAATGTAAGGGCATAACTTGCAAATCGATGATTTTTTGGTTTTACTAATTTTTGCTGGTATTTTCTAATTGGTTTTCCGATAGTTCCATTAAGACCAAGTGGACCCTTAACAAATTTTTCATTATCTGCCCATAGTAATACATCATCAGATGGAGCAAAGTGATTTAGAATTTTTTTGTTAATGATTTTGTAAAGTAATTTGCCATATTTTTTAGATGATGGAACATCTTCAGTAATTGATGCTCCAAAAAAGTAAATACTTTCAATGATTCCTTTGTTTTGTTTCTTTTTTGAAAGATATTCCACAGTACTTAGGATTACTTGAGAACCTAATGAATGACCGATTAATCTAATCTTTATTTTTGGATTTTTAATTTTAAAATCTTCTATAAATTTTCCAAGATTTTGTCCATTTTTCTTGGCAATTATCTGACCCACTGCAAGGGAATGTTTTGCGTGTTTGAGTAAATGAGCGCCAGTAGTGTTTGAATCATAACTATATCCAATTACAGGATGAGAATATCCTAATTTTTTTAGTCTGTTTTTTGCCAAAACCACTTTAGCGATAGCACCAGCATTATCATTTCTTAATCCATGAATCATTATGGTTACTTCTTTAGAACTAGACAGATTATCAAATGATTTTTTAGGATATAGAAAATAAGAATTTGTTTTCAGAGTTTTTCCCGTAGATAGATCATAATATCCTCGTGTTGAAATTCTTGGAACAGTAATACCCATTTTTAACAAAACGTGTTTTTTTATGTATTTTATTAACTTTGGAATCTCTATTTCTTGTAGATGCTGTAAATTTGTGCGTATAAAAAATTGAAAATTGATGATAAGAGGATGAGAATCTAAGAAAATCCCACATAGCAAAAACATTATGTGCAAGAAAATAATTCAAAAAAATAATGGATTTTACAGCTTCGCTGAGATTAATTCATGCAAATTTCTTTTTTGTGGATATTGTGGGGTTGTCAGATACTTCAATGTCAACAAAAACTCAGATTAAAAAAATTGAGACATTAAACAAGTGTATTTCAGATTGTACATCATTCAAATCAGTTCCATTAGATTCACTGTTACTATTACCAACAGGAGATGGTTGTTGTATTGGATTTATGCAAGGTCCAGAATTACCATTACTATTAGCAGTAGAACTCCATACAAAATTAGCTGCATACAATAAAGGAAAAATTCCCAGCGAGACAGTTAGAGTGAGAATCGGATTACATAGTGGGAATTGTTTTCTTGTAAATGATTTACTTGGACAACGAAACACATGGGGTCCAGGAATTATCTATGCAAGACGTGTAATGGATTTTGGAGATGACGGACACATTTTACTATCACCTAGTCTTGCAGAAGATTTACGTTCTCTATCAGATGAATATAGAGGAATCATCAGACCAGTACATGATGTTATTTTAAAACACGGAACAACAATGCTTCTTTATTCAGCATATGGGGATGGATTTGGAAACAGTAAACATCCAGACAAAGGTGCATCTGTAAGAAGTAAGTATGGTGAAGAAGTACTTCGATTACAAAAAACCACATTATATCCTTCAATTGATTTGATACTCACAGTTTTAGATGTAGAAAAAATGGTTGTACAGCACAAAAGAACATACGAAGTGGTAAACGTTTCAAATGAACCAATAAAAAACGTCCTACATGGAATTGCCATGGATGTAAACATTCCAGATATCAATGATCTAAACATAGAAGTGTACGATGAAAAACATAGGGAATGTAAAATTACTGGAATCAATGTCGATAAACCAGATTGTAAAGAATTCACCACAGAATTTAACGAGCCAATTACAAAATCAGATGAAGGAAAAAAATACACCCTTCAATACGAAGTAGAAGAACCAGAAAGATATTTTGAGAATGCATTTTTAATTGATTGTCAAAAATTTAACATGTCATTCAAATATCCAACCGGAAATAGCATCAAACGTCCTAATCTTTTAGAAGTAAATCAAGAAACAGAAGAAAGTACACCATCGGCAATTGAACCAATAATTACTAAAGAAGGCGAAATTGAGACTGTAAAATGGGAAATTGAAGATATTCCTAAAGGAAAAACATTCAGAATAGATTGGTAATCCTATTCAATTTCATCAATATTACAGATAGAATTTTCTTCAGTCATATAATGTGGGATTTCAACTTTGCTCATATGTAATGATTATTTTTTAGAAATATAGGTAAATGTGTGTAATTCAGAACATACATTTTTTGAGATTATTGGTCAATCCACATTTCTTTGTGAGCAAAATTCTTAGATGTAGAATTATACTCACTCAACATACCATATCCTGATTTTTTCCCAGAAACATCATATTCAAAATACAACCCAGTGAAAAGAGGTTCTTCACCAGAATCAGCTTTTTTCCATTCATCAGAATTAATGAAAAACCAATAGTGTTTCTCCATAGTTGGCATCACAGGACCCAAATTAAAAGATGCAACATCACCCGTCTCAAATGATTTACGAGTAAGTGGTTCGTTACTTTTTACAAATTTTGCAGTTACACCTTGTGCAGGTATTTCACCATAATTTTTAATCGCAATATCAAATTGACAATCATCACTAATTGATTTTTCCATTTTAGTAATAGGCCCAGTAGGTCCAATCCAAGGTCTTAATCGATACTCAGTTTCGATGCTAGTCATTTCTGTAACAACCTCCATGTGCTTAAATGTCCTAATGAGGGCAATAGCTAAAACAATAGTTCCAACACCAGTTAGCCAGTGAGCAATGCCAACTAAGATCTCAAGATTATAAACATCTTCAGCAGTATGTCCAGTAGAATGTTCAACTGATTCTGAAGATGTTATTTCCTCAGCAAAAATACTTAATGAAAAACTAAAACTAACTAATAACAAAGCAGTAATTCCAACTAGTAAGTTTTTATTCATTTATGATATCATTTTTTTCTAAAATAATCTAGTATTCAAATGTAGTTATTTTAAAACGGGAATAAAGAGTGGTTTATGATTTAATGGATCAGTTAGATGATGGGCCTAGTTGTTTTTTATGATTTTCAATATCAGATGCTTCAACTCGGGCAAACAACGGTGATGCATCACCTAAAGTATGGCCAGATGAAATTCCTAAATCAGACATATCCTCCCATGAAAAATCACTCACTTTTCCATCCAAACCCATTTGATTCCAAATTTTTTGTGCAGATTCAGGCATAAATGAGAAAATAGCAATAGCCAAACTCCTAACAGCATTCACTGATAAAAATACACAATTTGTAGTTCCAGGACCATTTTTCCATGGCTCCTTGTGTTGAAAGTATTGGTTAAAAAATGAAGAAAATTCCATGATTTTTTTCAATGCCCTATCAAGATGATTTTGCTCCATTAAAGAGCCAACATCAGCGGCAAGGTTTTTTATTTTTTGTTCTGCCTCAGAATCTTTTTCATCAAATGTTTCAATTTCAGGAATTTTTCCATCAAATGCTTTTTTTGTAAATCCTAATGCACGATTTACAAAGTTTCCAAGATTACCAATTAATTCAGAATTTATCCTAGTAGAGAAATCATCCCAATCAAAATTCAAATCATCTTGAGAATAAGGATTGATAGATACAAGATAAAATCTAAGATAGTCTGCAGGATAAAATTCCAAGAATTGTTTTAATCCAATATACCAATTTCTGCTTTTAGAAATTTTCTTTGATTGTAATGTGAGATGTCCTCGAGTTGGAATGTAATCAGGTAATTTGTATTCATTATTTATTCCAAGTCGCATTGCAGGTAAGAAAAGAAAATGATGATACACAATATCTTTACCAATAAAATGATAAACATCAGATGAGTTCCAAAAATCCTTTCCATCAATTCCTTTTTCATTTAAAAATTTAATTGCAGTTGAAATGTATGCTAAATGGTTATCAAACCAACCATAGAATACTTTGCCCTCTGCAGCATCTAAGGGAACTGGAACACCCCATGGAATATCTCGCGTAATATCCCAATCAATTAAACCAGATTTAATCCAATTTTGAACATATTTTTTTACATCTTTTTGAAGATTATTATTTTCATCTAGCCATTTCGATAAAGAGTCCTCAAAATTTTTGAGTTTGAAAAAATAGTGGTTTGTTTTTTCTTTAGTTGGAGGTTGACCACATAATGAGCATTTAGGGTCAGTAATTTCTTCAGGTACACGACCACAACTCTCACACAAGTCAGAGTATTGATCTTCAGCCTTACAATAAGGGCAAATTCCTTTGACATATCTATCAGGTAAGAATTTTTTGTCATTATTACAGTAGAATTGAATTATTTCTTTTTCGTAAATATGACCAGCATCATTTAATTTTTTGAAAACATCTTGAACAAATTCAATATTTTCTGTAGAACTAGTCTTGTAAAAATAATCAAAATTAATGTTAAATGCAGTAAAATCATCATAATCCCGTTTATTCCAATGAGCGACATATTCAGCAGGAGTTTTTCCTTCTTTTTCAGATTGAATTAGAATGGGTGTTCCAAAATCATCAGATGCACAAACATAGTATGCCTCAACTCCATTTTGTTTTAAAAATCTAGTAGTAACATCGGCTGGAAGATATGTAGATGCAACATGTCCCAAATGGATTTCACCATTTGCATAAGGTAATGCACTTGTAATGATAGCTTTTTTGTTCATTAGATATTTCTCAAGAGTAATGTTTAGGTTAAGAAGTTTTACCAGTTGCTAGCATATTTTACTTGTTCTGCAGTAAGTTTATCGATTTTTACATCCATTGCCTTTAGTGCATCAACTGCTATCTGAATATCAATTTCTTTTGGAACATCAATAATTTTATTTTCCATTTTCTTATGGTTCTTTAAAATATACAATACAGATAGAATTTGATTTGAAAATGATTGTGCCATAACTTCTGGAGGATGACCTTCAGCTGCAACAAGATTTGCAAGACGTCCTTCTCCAATCAGATAAATTTTCTTTCCGTTTTTCAAAACACATTCATCTAAAGCAGGGCGTACTTGTTTAACAGATTTTGATTGCTTTAACAAGAATTTACTATCAATTTCTACATCAAAGTGACCAACATTTCCAAGAATGGCACCATCTTTCATTTGCAAAATGTGTTCTTTTCTAATTACACTAGTCATTCCAGTACATGTAATGAAAATCTGACCAATTTTTGCTGCTTGGGACATTGGGAGTACTTCAAAACCATCCATGTGTGCTTCTAGTGCTTTGATAGGATCTACTTCAGTAACTATAACTTTTGAACCCATGCCACTACATCGAGATGCAACACCACGTCCTACCCAGCCATATCCAACAACGACAACACGTTTTGAAGCCATAAGTAAATTCATGGCACGCAAATATCCATCAATAGTACTTTGTCCAGTTCCGTATCGATTATCAAACATGTGTTTTGTATATGCTTCATTAACTAAAATTACAGGATAACGAAGTTTGCCTTGATTTTCTACAGCTCTAATTCTAGTAACACCGGCAGTAGTTTCTTCAGTAGCTCCTAAAACTTCCATATCCTTGAATCGTTTATCAAAATGAGCTTTGATGTTCATATCTGCACCATCATCAGTTAAGATAGTTGGTTTATGTTTTAGAACTTGGTCAATACACCAATCATAATCTTTGACTGATTGTCCATGCCAAGAATAAACATGAATTCCTTGTGATGCTAAAAATGCTGCAATATCATCTTGGGTTGTTAACGGATTTCCACCACAACATGCAACAGTTGCTCCTAATTCTTTTGCACCCATTAGTAAAACCGAAGTTTCTTTTGTAATGTGTAAACAAAATCCTAAAGTGATGCCTTTGAGAGGTTTAGATTTTTTATGACGAGTAATTGTGTTATCTAAAATTTGCATATGAGATCTTGCCCACTCATAAGATAGTTTACCATCTTTGATCAATTTTGGACTAGATTTTACTTTACTCAATAATTTGCACCATAATTCAGGCTATAAAATCCTATCATGCGAATGTAAATAAATGACAAAGATTTCACCAGTTCAGTGGCCTGGAAAAAGATTGCAGAAAAAGGAGAAATTGAAAAAGGTAAAGGTAAAGCCTTCAAAGTAGATAAAAAACAGATTGCAATATTTAATCAAGATGGTTATCATGCAATAGACGATCTTTGTGTTCATCAAGACGGTTCAATTGCACCAGGCAAACTAGAGGGAGATATCGTAGAATGTCCATTACATTTTTGGCACTATAACATCAAAACAGGACAACTAACAGATTATCTTAAAGACGTAAAACTTGAAACATATCCTGTAGAATCAAGGGATGACGGTATTTACGTGGACATCTAGAAATTAAAAAATAGATTAGGCATAATTTTTATTCTTAGAATTCTGAAAAGAAATAATTGAATCAAGACATCCTCAATGAAATTCAAAATCAAGATTATTCTAAAATTAGCGAAACAATCGAAAAGTATCTCATAGATAAAATTGAAAAAACCCATGCAAATGGAGTAATCTTAGGATTAAGTGGAGGTATTGATTCAGCAGTTTTAGCTTATATCTGTAAAAATAATCTAAAAGAAAAAACAATTGCAATAATTATGCCAGATACAGAAATTACACCAAAATCAGAAACAGAAGATGCAATGAAAATGATTTCACTTACAGGAATTGAATACAAATTAATCGATATCAATCCAATTGTAAAAGAATATTCAATGTATTTAGAACCAAATGAAAAATCTAAAGGAAATTTACGTGCAAGGGTTAGAACAAATATTTTGTATTACTATGCAAATGCCAAAAATTATCTCGTTTTAGGATCAAGTGATAAAAGTGAATTCATGATAGGTTATTTTACAAAACATGGAGATGGCGCATCAGACATTACACCAATCATTTCACTATACAAATTGCAGGTAAGAGAAATTGCAAAACATTTAGGAATTCCAGATAACATAATTTCTAAAAAAAGTAGTCCTCACTTGTGGAAAGACCATGAAGCAGAAAACGAATTAGGAATATCCTATGAAGAGATTGATTCTGTCCTATATTGTATGGATGAAAAAAAATTATCTGCAGAAGATACTGAAAAACTCACACTAATAGAAAAATCAAAAATTCAAAAAATACAAGAATTGATTTTAAAGAGTGAACATAAAAGATTAGGGGCCCAAAAACCGGATATTAATTAATCATGAAACTTCAAGATACATTATCAAATTTAGAGCAAGAAGTGGATGTTTCAAATAAAATTAGAATATACCTATGTGGAGTTACAGTTTATGATGAATCACACATAGGCCATGCAAGAACAATCATAGTTTTTGATGTTTTGAGGAAATATTTAGAGAGCAAAGGAGTCGAGATTGAATTTGTTCAAAATTTCACTGATGTTGATGATAAAATAATTAATCGTGCAAATACAGAAAATACCACTGCTGAAAAAATCAGTACAAAGTACATTGATAATTATTTTGATGATTTTGACAGATTAAATGTAAAACGTGCTACAAATTATCCAAAAGCTACTGAACACATTGATGATATTATCAAATTCATTGAAAAGTTAATTGAAAAAAATATTGCATACACTTCTAAAAATGGAGTGTATTTTGAAGTTACAAAATTTCCAGAATACGGAAAATTGTCAAAAAAGAAAATAGAGGATTTACAATCAGGTTCAAGAATTGAAATCGATGAATCAAAAAATAATCCACTAGATTTTGCAGTGTGGAAATTATCAGATGTAGAGCCTGTATGGGATAGTCCATGGGGAAAAGGTAGACCCGGATGGCACATTGAATGTTCTGCAATGAGTGTGAAATATCTTGGAGAAAATTTTGATATTCATGGAGGGGGACGAGATTTGATTTTCCCTCATCATGAAAATGAAATAGCTCAATCAGAGGCATGCACCAATACACAATTTGCAAAAATTTGGATGCATGTAGGCATGGTAACAATTAGTGGAGAAAAAATGTCAAAATCATTAGGGAATACAAAATCAATAAAACATGTTTTAGAAAATTGGGGACCAAATATTATTAGATTATTTTGTTTATCTGGACATTATTCCAAAGTAATTGATTATTCTGAAGAGATGTTAAAAGAAAACATAACAAAATGGAGACAAGCAGAGACATGTTATTATGAATTAATTCATGCAAATAATGAAAATGATGTAGACATTGAGAAAATTGTTTCAAAAATAGGTACAGAATTTGATGATGCATTAGATGATGATTTTAATACACATCTAGCACTTTCAGCATTTTTTCAACTAGTAAAAGAGGGCAACAGATTAGCAGCTGAAGAAAAACTAGGAAAAACAGATGCCAATATAATTAAAAAAGAATTTGATAGGATGTTAGGGATTTTGGGGTTAAACATTCCAAAAATAACTGAAACTGAAAAACAAGAGATAGATAATCTAATTATCAGCAGAGAGCAATTCAGAAAAGAAAAACAATTCGATAAGGCAGATGAAATTAGAGATAAAATCAATGAAATGAATATTGAATTAATAGATCATAAAGGAAAAACAACCTGGATGAAAAAAGAAAACATCAAATCTGAGAATTAATTATTATTTTAAAGTAAATCAGGGAGGGGCAGATTTACCGCACAAACGTATGTGGTGATTGGCAATCATCACATAGAATATTTGTGTCAGGTGACATTAATCCCATTTTTAATAGATACTCTGTTGTTTGTAATAATTCAAATCTTTTATTACAATTTTTACAGGGTATTATCATATTATATTATTAATCATTATAACATAATATTGGTAGTTTGTTCAAAATTGAAAACAATTTTTTAGAAAAATAGTGAATTTTGGTTTTTTTTGGGAATATTTTAACAATAATAGGCATAAAATTCATGAATACTTTTTCTGAACATACAGGAGATTATGTACAAAAATCATTAAAAATAATTGGAATAATGTGGAGGATTTAGTAAATATTGAAATGCAATTTGATGAGGATTTAACAATATACAAAATAAACATTACAAAAAATCAATTCAATAATCTCAAGATACTACCATCAATAAAGTACTGTAAAATTACTTAAAAATAAAAATCACAACATAGTTCATAGATTTTTTCCACACAAAAAATATCATGAAATCAACAGTGATATTCATTGGGTTGTTTATTACGATAAAATTTCTAAAAATTCTATGTCTAAACGCATTACTGTTATCATTAGTGATGAATTTATTAAAAAACTCCGTCAAAAACAAGCAAATCTAATAAAAAAAGAAGAGAGATCCGTTTCTTTTTCTAAAATTTTGTGCGATACTATTCGTGAAGGATTGGCTAAATAATAAAATCAAAGAGTTCGGTTAAACATCTATTCCAGTTTTTGTCCAATCCAATGCCCTTAGAACACCTTGATAGTACTTCATTGCATCCATTGATTCAGTTTTAACTAATCTATCTTCAATTACTTTTCTATATTCATCGATTTCTTTTTCAGTTTTCATAATAACCTAGTCTTTTAGATGTAATATTTGATAGTTATTCTCTTATGATTTGCAATATACTGGGCTGTGATACAGAGGCATACACTAATGTCATGTTTTATCATTTTGAAGAAGGATTCAAAAAACCATTTTGTAAAGAGATCATGAGATTTTGTATTAATCACGCTATGCAAATTTCAAGAGAAAATTGCCCCATCAGGATTCAAGTTATGAATTGAGAAAAATAGAAATTAGAATTAAAGATAAAGACTATCTAGATTTTCTATCAATTTGTATTGATGATGAATTATCAGTGGAGAATAAACTCAAAAATATCATCATGTATCATTTGATAATTTATCGAAATAGACAAAAATTAAGAAATGAGAAATTAATGTGAAAAATAGGCTCAATTAAGCATGATTTTACAAATTGTCCTTAAAAACAAATTTTGTAAGGTAAATTATGACATTTCCATTGGATTCGATTAAAGCATGTAGTAATTGCGGTTGTGAATATTGTAAAGTAAAAATTTGTCCTGGTTGCGGAAAAGATGTGTGCTAAAATTATAAAAATAAAATAAAATAAAATTTAATAATTTTTCAAATAAATTAAAAAAAGTTAGTCTACACTAATGATTTTTACACGTAAAAAAGTTAGGAGTGTCTAATTAGGATAATCTAATTTTCACATTGTTTAATAGAATTAAAAATAAATACAAACTATGAATGCATGGAGTAAATTTTGGAATTGGTATGAAAATAAAATATTAGGAAGTATAATTTTAATTGCAATAATTCAATTCATTCAAGTTCCACACATGATATGGAATGCAGATATCATGTTAGAGGCAGGAATAGTATCAAGAGTTCATCCAGTAATTGATTGGTTCTTGTATGGAGTAGACTTGATTGAAATTATTTCAATAATTAATGTTGGAATGATAATGTTTAGTTTGATTAAGAAACGACAATCAAATAAAAAACAAATAGAGAAAGTTGTATAATTAGTCTTTTGCATCCCAAATGACACGTTGTGGAAATGGGATTTCTATTCCAGACTTGTCAAGTGCACGTTTTATTGTGGTAAGTAAAATTGGTTGAGCTTGACTCCAATCATCTCTAGGATGCCATACTAACACTTGGATATTTACACTAGAATCACCCAACTCTTCAACTCTAAATTCAGGTTCAGGAACTCGAAGAACAAATGGCATAGTAAGTTCAATCTCTTTAGTAATTACAGAAATTGCATTTTCAATATCATCCTTGTATGAAATTCCAACCATTGCCTCTGCACGTCTAACAGTAGATACGGTAAGTGAACGGATATTTGATGTGAAGAATTTTTCATTAGGAATTCGAATTACGGTTCCATCAAATTTTCTTAGTCTACTTGAAAAAGTTCCAATATCTAAAAGAGTTCCAGAAATATTCATGTCAGGCAATTGTATTGTATCTCCATGTTTTGCAGGTTTTTCAACCATCAAGAAAATACCTGAAATTAGATTAGAAACAACTGATTGGGTGGCAAATCCAATAACTACGGCAAATATTCCACCTGCAACTAGTAATCCAGACAAATCAATGCCTTGACTAGAAGTAAAGGCCAAAAATGAGATTATTATTATGCCAAAAAAGATAATTTTACTGAGATTTTGTGCAGTATCTTTAGGTAATGTTGGAGCATAGTATTTGTAAAATAGTAATTTGACGATTTTAGCAATAATCAAACCAGATGCCATGATTATTGCTCCAACTAACAATGAAAGAACAGTCAATGTTCCAACAATTTGCATTTCAGATAAGCCCTGTAGGAATTCAAGCGGCATTATTCTAATCCCATCTCCATTCCAGTACTTGCAGTAGTATCTTCCCAGGTAGGAGATTTAATCCAATTAGTCTCAAGAGGATCAGTTTTGACATCAGCGATACTAACTACAGCTCTTTTTTTCAGAGTAACTTTAATGCCGTCAATTATAGATTTAGAATCTTCATAGTATAGTGAATTATCAGTGATTGGGAAAATTACTTTACTTACAGTTTGACCAGTTTTTAAATTATTTTCAATAACAATTTTTAGAACACCCTCAACATAAGGAATTGAATCATTAAAATCAGTAGCAAGTGATACTTGGGCATATTTACATAAAGTTCCAGTGTCAGGAGAACCATACAAACCAAATCTAGAATTTAATGGATTACAAGTAAACCAATCCAAGGATTCCCGATTAGAATCATGAATTAGAAATAATCCTATTTCAATTGGACAGTGAACAAAAATACTTGCAGCTGAATTTTCACTCAAGTAGATTTCTTTATCAAATTTTAAAAAAACATAGCCAGTTCTACGTGCAGGATAATTAAGTGGGCGTATAGGGGCAATCTCAATTTTAAGATCATTAGATTTTGATGGAATCATTTTTTCAACAATTTTTCCCTCAGAATTTTTTCGATAATAAGAAAAAGCATTTTCTGCAATTCTTTGAATTTTAATCTCAGTGTTAGGTAAAGACAACTCAAGTAGATCATTTACATCATATACACCATAATTTGAAAAACTAGTTTCAGGAGTATCACTCATCTTTTCATCTTTTAATCTAAAATCTAGAATTTATGCTCTCTCATTAGAAGAGATCAAAAAAATAATGTCAAAAATCTAGAAAAAATCAGAGATTGTTTTTTGCTTCATTAATTTCAGAATATTTCCATGAGAAAGCCATTCAAGTTTGCTAATACTCATTTTATCAGATGCTAACGATAAAGCATGCTCAAAATTATCAGAAATTATAGGAATTTGCTTCATAGCCTCACGAATTCCCTCACGGACCTGCCAAACACCCACAGGAATCGCATATTCAGGCCTAATTTCTCTTAAAATTATAACTCCTGCTTGAATTTTTTTCTCACTAAGATATTCCAACACTCCTAATTTTGCTGCAAAATATGCACCAGCAATTGTAGGGGGATGATCAATACCACGAGCATCCTCATAATCAGAACCAAATCCCAATACGCCATTAAAATACCAAGCTTCAATCATTTCATAGATCCATCTATGAGGAAATAAAACAATAGAAAAAGAATTGCCCAAATGAGAATATGAAAAAACTCTACAAGAATCAATTAAACTATATTCCAAAACTTCATCAGAAAGAGATTTTGAAATAATATCATCAGTTGCAGTAATGCTCCATTTTGTAGGAACTAGTTTTCTTTTTTGACCCAACATTCCAATACTGAAACATTTTTGAATTTTAGAAATTTCAATACCTGAATTATATAAATTCAAAACAGCATCTTGTGCTTTCAAATCAGTGTCATAGAATGTCTTTTCAATGGATTTTACAGAACTAGTCGAAGAAAATTTTGCAGATTTTATTTCTCCAATTGGCCCAAAAGGAGCACTCTCACCATCAAGGGAAATTTTAGGAGAAGTAAATTTTTCAAATATTAAATCAGAGTCAGTAGGTTTTGAGGACATTGTAACTTCTTGTAAATTTTCAATGTAACGTCCTTCAGTTTGATCAATTGAGACTTTTTGTATACCACGAACTAAATTCAATCTAAAATTAACAATTTCCTCTAAAGATTTTCCTTTCCATTTTTCGGGACTGTCAAGTAAACTAGTATCACCGTGAATTGGAGGAACCATCGGACCAACAAAGACTTTGGGATAATTATAAGAGCCCACAAAAACGGATGGAGGGCTAGTACCACTAATTGAATCAGATGAAAAAAGATTTCCATATTTTGAAAGGCCATCATGCCATTTTGCTAAAATTGCTCTTCGAATATCTTGAGAATCAGATGACATCATAATTTGTGCCTAAATTATGCCTATTAACTTGCCTGAACACAATAATTGACGAATTGTTAACATACAATGTTTAAGGAATAATTCTGATGATAAAATAATGACAATAAAGAGAATAGTTTCTTTCTTGCCTAGTGCAACAGAATTGTTGTATGAGTTGAAAGTTCAAGATAATCTTTATGGAGTAACACATGAATGTAAATATCCAATAGATGCAAAATCAAAATTACAAATTATTGATTCAGTAATAAATTCAGATAAATTAACTAGTAAAGAAATTGATACAAAAACTTGCCAATTATTAAAAGATGGAAAAGATATTTTTGTATTAAATGAAGAAAATCTCAAAAAAGCAGACCCAGATTTGATCATATCGCAGGAGACATGTGAAGTTTGTGCAGCATATACAAATCAGGTAAAAAAAGCAATAGAAATTCTTCAAAAGAAACCAATACTACATTCAATAGATCCTCACAACATACATGAAATTGTAAAATCAGTAACAACATTAGGTAAAATATTAGAAAAACAGGATAAAGCAAAAGAGATTGTAAGTTCTCTTGAAGAAAGAATTCAAAATATTGAAAAACACCAAAATAATGAAAAACCAAATATTGTTGCAATTGAATGGGTAGAACCATTTTTTACAGCAGGGCATTGGATTCCAGAAATGATAGAAATTGCAGGAGGAATAAACATGATAAGTAAAACAGGAGAACATTCAAGACGATTAGAATTTGATGAGATTAGCAAAGCAGACCCAGATATCATAATTATGATGCCATGTGGTTTTGATACTAAAAGGACGATTTTAGAATACAACCAAATACTAAAAGAAAACAAACAATGGAATAATCTCAAAGCTGTAAGAAACAAAAATGTTTTTGCAGTGGATGCAAATTCATTTTTCAGCAAGCCTAGCATTAGAACAATAGAAGGATTAGAGATTCTTGCTAAAATCATTCAACCAGAAAAATTCAAGGAACTAATGGTTACAGAGAAATCATTTGCTCGAATCAACTAAAAATAGGCACAAAATGGAATATTTGTCAAATAAAGTTGTACTCAAAATAGATTATTTTTTTGAAGCATTAACTAATGATACAACATCTCTGTCTCGCAATTGATAATCTACAGGCAATCTCAAATTATATCTCAAATCTTTTCCATAAAGAAGGCCCTTTGTTAAATCAGTGTGAATTTCTTTTGCAAGATCATTAATTGTTGCCCCATCTTTTAATAAAATTAAATCAGGTAGAATTCTACCTTTTTTATCAGAGAGGTTTTTCTCATCGGCAACAGGATAAACAGAATTCATTTTTAATAATTTGAAAACTGCAACATTAATTGCAAATTGTACACCTGTTCTCATATATTCACCCATTATTCCTTTTTTAATAAAATCCAAAGCATTGATTTGTTTTTCATTTAGTTCATCGGATTTTACAATTTCAAATTGCTCAGATCCAGGAGAATATTTTATGAGTCCTTTTTGTTCTGCACGTCTAAGACTAAATTCACTATCACCACTTACAGGAATTATTATTGAATCATTATATCGTTCTCTTAATCTAGCGAAATTTTTATCAGCACCTTCAACATCAATTTTATTTGCTACAATCAAAGTTGGTTTTGATATTTTTCTGAGATGTGATGCAAATTTTTTGCTGTCAACCATATCAAAATTATCAAAATCTTTTTCTTCAAGTTCAGTAGCAACAAGTGTTTCTTTGACATGATTTTTGTTTACACCGATTCCTCGATAAAGATCAGTTATCGCATCCATAATGTCAGATCCATTACGAATTAGTTTTGATACTTTCTCACGATTACCTTCCAAAATTTTATGATACCACATGATTAATTCTTCTTCAATATCTGCAAAATCAGAAATAGGATCACCTGTTCCAATTTCAGTAATCTTTCCTGTAGAATCAATTCCACCCGAAGCATCAACTACATGAAGTAGTGCATCAGATTGTGCTGCAATTGATAAAAATTGATTTCCAAGACCTTTGCCTTTCCAAGCATCTTTGATGAGCCCAGGTAAATCGATTAATTCTATTGGAATGTATCGCCACCCATCAACACATTTTGAGTTATTTGGATTATCTTGAATTTTGAATTCAGGGTGAACACAGAGACTAATAGCATGTGCAATTCCCGATACAGGGGCTTTAGTGGTGAAAGGATAAGAGGAGATTTCTTCAGAAGATAGAGTTGCTGAATTAAAGAAAGTTGTTTTTCCAGTATTGGTTTTTCCTATTAAACCAAGTTTTATGGGCATGAAATTATTGAAATTCCAAAATATTTATCTCTGCCTAGCAATGATGAGAGTTTTTCTTTTTTATTTTTTCTAAAGTTTGATTCAATTCTTTTAATGCCCAATCAATATCGGAAAAATCTTCAGCAGACAAAGAGTCTTTCCATTTATCTAAAACAGTATTTGCAATCTCTGAACAATTATACAATAAATTCCAATATGGGTGATGTTCTGCAGTTGCATAAGATAATTCAGTTACATCATTTAATCCATTTTTGGCTCTAGCCAATGATGTAATTTTTTCACCAAATATTTTTACAATATCATTTTCAAGATCTTTTTCAATTTTTAACGGAGTGTTTTCTAGTTCATGTTTTTTTGCTAAATCAAGTAAATCTTGATAAAAATTTTCAAAATTAGTCATTTTAATAATCTCTGATGTTCTGCCAACATGCATCGGTTAAAAATTACTTTGATACCTTCTTTTCTTGCCAATTCTTCAGCTTCTAAATTATGAATTCCTTCTTGTAACCAAATTACTTTGGGTTTTTTCTTTATTGCATCTACGACAAAAGGTAAAACATTATCAGATGGTCGAAATATATCTACAATATCAATTTCTTCATCAATTTCTGAAATTGATGAATAGCATTTTTTATCAAGAATTTTATCAGTTGTAGGATTTACCGGAGTAATATCATATCCATTATCAGAAAGGTATTTTGGAACATAATGTGCTGCTTTTGATGAATTTTTTGACATACCAATTACTGTAACCTTAGATAAGGATAGAATTTCACGGATTTGGTCATCAGAATAATCATCACAGTCCATAAAAAAACTAAAACCATGAAGAATATAATTTTTAGATATTTCAAATAAGAATTTTATAGTCACAAAAAAATACAAGCATGATGGATCCTGAGCCAAAAGATGTGATTGTATTAGGTGCAATCAGACGTGGTGAAAAAAAATTCGATAAAATTCAAAGAATCACACAAGTTGATCCAGAGGAATTGAATTCAATTTTAGAAAAACTTGAAGCACGAGGATTCATTCAAGTAGAAGAAAAGAAAGGATGGCTGGGTAAAAAAATAGAATTAACAGTTACAGAAAAAGGATCCACAGAATTAGATGAGAGAATCCATGAAATTCAGGAAAGGTGGGGAAACATGTCACAAATTTACAAAACGGGAGATAAACAAAAACTCCAGGAATGCATGGATGAGAATAAGTCATTTTTGCCCATGATGATGTTTTTTGGAGTGATGGATATGATGATGTTTAGTATGATGTTTAGTATGATGTTTAGTATGATGGGAATGGCAATGACAGATTATGTTCCAGCAGACAGTATCCCAGAGAATTCAGAAATGGATGGCGGAGATTCAGGAATGGATGATGGGGGATTTGATTTTGATATTGGATTCTAACAAATTCATATACTTGAAATTAAAATAAATTAGAATTGACTTTTAATTCATTTAACAGTCCTGGATTAGTTAAAGTTCTAAAATTTTTACAGACTCATAATACAGAATATCTATCAGGGCAGGATTTGAGTGATGTTTTAAGAATCAGTAGAGTTGCCATTTGGAAACATATCAAAAAAATTCAAGATTTAGGATACACTGTAGAATCAAAACAAAAACTAGGATACAAATTAACAGAAAATTCGGATATTTTATTCCCATGGGAAGTTACATCAGAGCTCAAAACAAAAGTTATAGGACAAAAAGCATATTATTTTGATTCAATTGATTCAACTCAAAATCAGGCATTAAAAATTGCAAATGAGCCTGAAAACAATGGTGCCGTAATAATTGCAGCTACACAAACAGGAGGAAAAGGTAGAACAGGTAGAAAATGGATTTCCCCTAAAGGCGGAATTTGGTTCTCAATAATTTTACATCCAAAATTTGACATATCAATTACTACATTGTTTCCAATTGCATCATCCTTGGCACTATCAAAAGCAATTGAAAATACATTTGAAATAACACCTGAATTAAAATGGCCAAATGATTTAACTATCAAAGGTAAAAAAATTGCAGGCATACTAGTTGATGCAGCATTTGAATCAAATAAAATTGAAAGTTTGGTGTTAGGAGTTGGAATTAATTTTAATGTAGATATTAAAGCAATTAAAAAAACACTAAAAGATACGCCTAATTTTTACGGAGTAGCATCATTAATTGAACAAAATAAAAAAGTAAAACCAATTCAACTTGTTCAAAACTTTTTTGTAGAATTGGAAAAAATATACGAATTATTAAATAAAAAACAAACTAAAAAGATTATTTCAGAATGGACAAAAAGATCATCAACAATAGGAAAAAATGTAGAAATCAATACAACTGATGGAAAAATTAAAGGTAAAGCAACTAAAATTGATGAGGATGGAGCATTAATTATTTCAAATAAAAATAAAACAGAAAAGGTAATTGCAGGAGATATTATTCATTTATCAAAATAGACTTATTTCTTTGATCTTGGCTTAGACTTAGTTTTAGGTTTAATTGATTTTTTTCTAGAGGATGAAATCAAAGAGGATTGTTCTTTTAGAATTTCTTTAAGATCTGTTTGAATGTCAAAAACAGTTGAAAGTAATTCTTCTAACGCATTAGCATGTTGTTCATAGGCTGAAATTAATTCAGATTGTTTGGTATTTGCTTTTGAGAGGTACTCATTTGAGCGTAGTAAATTTGCTGATTCGACTAATTCAGGTAAATTAGATATGGGTTCACCTAATTGTTTTAAATCAAATTGAGCTTGTTGTATTTTTTTTCGTAAATCATAGATTATCTCGCCTGCACCGATTTCAGTCATCATAAAAATACATTATTTGAATAAATTAAAGATTTTCCAAATTAATGAGAAAATTATGAGGGTTATCTGTAAGGGATAGCTCTAATTTAGTACAAAATAGAAATAATGTAATCAAAAAAATACACATATGAATAAAGATTCAAAAATAGTTTTTTGTTTTGTATCCATAATTTTACTAAGTTCATTTATTTTTTCACAAACAGTTTTTGCTCAAACAGAAGAAAATGCAGAAATATTATTTAATCAAGCTACGGAGCATTTCAAAAATGGGGAATACAAAGAAGCATTATCAATTTATGATGAAGTTTTAGAGATTGCACCAAATAATATATCAACTCTAAAAATGAAAGGGATTGCCCAAAGTAATCTAAGTGATCACAGTAAATCATTAAATCAGTTTTATAAAATTTTACAACTCAGCCCAAATGATGCAATTGCGTTAACTGGAATGGGAATAGGTTTTGGAAACTTGGGAGAATACAAAGAAGCAGCAAAATATTTTGATAAAGCCATCAAAGAAAAACCAAACAGTACAGTGATTAAAAATTACAAAGAATTTATCGATAAAGTTATTTCAAAATATCCATATGATCCTACTGAAAAACCAGATGGACTAGAAAACAAATATCCAACATCAATTCCAAAATGGGTTAAATCAATTACAGGTTGGTGGATATATGGGAATGTAGATGATAATGAATTTGTTTCAATAATACAATACCTACTAGAAAACAAAATTATTCAAATTCCCCCAACACAAAATTCTGAAGATATTTCCTCAATTGTAATAAAAGAGAGTTTAGAATTATGGGTAAAAAATAATGCAGACGATAATCATTTTGTTACAGGAGTACACCAAATGATTGAAAATAAAATGTTCACATATGAATTTCAAGAGCCAATTAAATCACAAGAGGAATTAGGGCATGAATCTTATTTGTTTGATAGATATGTCAAAAAAATACTAAATGATATATCTAAAGAAAAAAGGTACATTGAGTATTCAAATCCAAGTAAAGATGTCATAAAAAAATTCCTCAGAGATTATATCAAATGGAATTTTGAAAATGAGGTAAAAAAAGCATCAGAGAGTTTTCCTAATCCAACATTTGAGGTAGTGGATGAAACATACATTGTCAATTACAAAGTTTACATCAATGAGCAGCCAACAGGGTTGCCATTAGACCATGTTAGTACGTTAAAAAATTCATTTTCATTTTGGGAAGGACAGGAATTAACCAGTAATGATCAAAAAACAAAAATGAAATTTGAGGTTACAAATAAAAAATATGAGGCAAATGTGTGGATTACATGGGTAGTTCGAGATATTGGTGAAGGAGTACTAGGACATGCACATCTTGGGAAAGGAGTAGTAGAAGTCACATTAGGAGATTATAATTGTGATGGGATTTTTCAATTATACGATGTCAACAGCGTAGAGACAATAATGACTCATGAACTTGGTCATTCCATAGGACTAAAACACGTTAGTGAAAAAGAAAGCATCATGTATCCATCGATTTCCCCATCATACGCATATTGTCTGCTTAGCTAAATCAAAAAATTAATTCTTTGATCTTTCAAATTCTAATTTATCCCAAGGGAAAATGACGTATGCGTCACTATTAGTTTTTTTTGCATATACAAGGTTTGCAGGGTATTTTTTTCCACGTCGTGCAAACAATGTAGCAAAAACAAGTTTTGAAGGTTTGTCAGTTTTTGATATGACTTTATCATATGCAGAACCTGTATCAAAAATATCATCAACAAATAATGAATCAGATGAAATTTTTCTTTTATCAACATGAATAGTTTCTATCCCCAAATAATCTGCAACTAAACGTGATGGAACAAACCCACCTCGACTTAAAGTAGTAATACTCGAAAATGTTCTAGGTAATTTTAAAATTTTTTTACAAAGTTGTTCTACTAGTGTTTCAATATCATTCCAACTAACATCTTGTTCTAATGCCATATCAAATTTAATAATTAATAGAATTAAGTTGTTACGATTAGAATGTCTTCATAGGGGATTTTTTTATCGGTTCTATGATTTTAAGAACTTTGAATGGTATAGAACCAAAATCAATTTCTTTTTCACAGGATATCAACAAGACATCGTCATTTGATAATGGAAAACTCATTACAATTACCTTATCTCTATAAGACATTGAAAAGTGAACTTCACCGAATTCTTTATCAAATTCATGTCTCATTCTTACACGTAATGCAAGTTCCATGAACATCATTTCATCTTGCTTTTGTGCCTCAAGGGAAAGTAATCCGGCCTTCATGCCACCTGCCATTAAATGACCTCGACTATTGATGAGTCTGGCTGAGCGTACTTTAGAATTTAATTTGATAATTTTTTGGCAGATTTTTTCAAGTTCTTCAACATTGTCCATTTACCTAATTAGACAAACGAACTATTTATTGCGATCTGTTTTATTAGATATCTGTGCAATCAGAATCACCTAAAGATGTAAGTGGAGAATTCAAGCATTTGTCTCTTTTTTGGACAGATATCATGCATCTAATGTCAAGTAAACCTCAAGCTTTGAACTCCATTGGTCCAATGAGATCATTTGCATCAAATTCAAAAAAAGTTTCAACTGAATTAATTGAAATTAATGAAATATTACTAGAATTCAATAAATATTATACAGAATATTACAAGCAACTTACTGACACATGGACTGATGCTCAAAAGAAAGTAAATCTTAAAGCTCCTGAAGTTCCTCAAGACATTGAACAAATTGAGGCATTTAAGAGAATTTGGATAGATATTTTTGATAATGATTTTACAGAATTATTTGATTCAGGAAGATTTGGAGAAAATTATGGAAAGCTTGTATCAAAAGAATTAGAATTAACCAAACATTGGAACAACATTACAAATGTAATGTTGCAATCAGTGAATCTTCCAAGTAAAGAAGAGATTGATGAAGTTTACAAAGAAATTCATTCGTTGAAAAAAAGAGTTGGAAAATTAGAATTAGAGTTAAAGAAAAAGGAGATGAAGAAAAATGCAAAATGAACCAACAGTTGATCCAAAAATCATTGAAGAGATTTTAAAATTTAGTAAAAATGTAATTGATGCTCCAAAATTAGTTTCAGCCCCTGATGAAATTAGTTTAGAGGTAACAGAACACGATGTGGTTCAAGAAATGGATAAAACACGATTATTACATTATACACCGCTAACAGATAAACAACACAAAACACCATTGTTAATTTCATATGCATTGATTAATCGATTCCATATTCTAGATATCCATCCAGAAAAAAGTTGGGTGAGAAATTTACTGGAACAAGGATTTGATGTATACATGTTAGATTGGGGAACTCCAACTAGTATGGACAAATATCTTGATTTTGATGATTATGTAAATGGGTATTTAGACACATACGTTGAGCACATCAAAAATGAATCATCAACTGAAAGTATTTCTTTGCAAGGATATTGTACAGGAGCTACAATAGCTACAGCATATGCAACGTTGCATCCTGAAAGTGTTAAAAATTACATTGCAACTGCTCCAGTAATTGATGGGTGGAGAGATACCACAGTGATTAGTAATCTTGCAAAACACATGGATGTAGATAAAATGGTAGATGTGGTTGGAAACATGCCTCCAGAATTCATGTATTATTGTTTTTCAGTGCTCAAACCATTTGAACAAGGTATTGAAAAATATGTCAAATTTTTCAAAAATATTGAAAACAAGAAATATGTCGATAATTTCCTCAGAGTAGAAAAATGGCTAGGCGACACTCCACCAATTCCAGGAGAATTATTCAAACAGTGGATCAAAGATATCTATCAAGATAATTTGTTAATTCAAAACAAAATGTATGTAGGAAATCAACTAATTGATTTGAAGAAAATCAAAATGCCTGTTTTCACTCAAGTAGCAGTAGGAGACCATCTGGTTTCGCCTGAATGCAGCATGCCACTCCATTATGCAATAGGAAGTGAGGATAAAACATTACGAATGTATCCAACAGGACATGTTGGAATGATTGCTAGTTCATTATCACAAAAGAAAGTCTTACCAGAGCTAGGGAATTGGCTTTTAGAAAGATCATAAAAAAAGGAAAAAATTAAAAAAAATAGGTTCCTACTAGTTGGTTTTTGTAGTGAATATAGAAATCCAAGATTGTAGAATGTTTCTATTTAATTCAGCAAATGAATTTGCGTTATCGTTAAAGGTTTTGATATTTTGTTGTGCAGCATCAATAGTTGCAAGTGTTACTTGGTTCTGAATTGATGTAGCCTTTACGACTTCTTCTGTTGTATCTTGAATTACTTTGATTGTAGCTTCAGGAATGTTTGCTGCAATACCTGCTTTCTTTGCATATTCTTTTTGTAATGTAACTGTTGAATCTGCAATGTTTTCATAAGCTTGTATGAATTCCTGTTGTACGTTTGTAATTGCTTGGTGATACTGTGGTACTGATGTTCTAATACCGTTGAAGAATTTATCTACGTTTTGCTGATATACAGAAAATATATCTTTTGGATTTGATTGTGTCTGTTCGTTCTTACTCAATTTTTCACCCCCCTAGCTTTTGATGATTTTTTTGCTATTGGAAGAATTATTACTTGTACTAAATCACCTTCACCTAATTCAAGGGCCTTGCGTTCTGCCTCAGGAATTGAAATTCTACCATTACTTCCGATAGTGGTTTTGAATGCACCCCAGTTCATAAATGATGGAAGCATTTGTCCAATGCTAAACATTGTATCCATACTTTTATTTTGCATAGATGACATATTTTCTGCCATGTTTGATTGGGTTTGTCTTGTACTATCAGCAACTCCTTTGAGAGCATCTAATGGGTTGAATGTTTGACTAGATTGATTAGTCATCAGAGATCCAAAGTTTTTCATGAATTCACTTTGTGCATTACCACTTTTTTGAATCCAAGATTTGAACATCTCTGCAGGGTCATATGGGTTATTATTACCACTCATAGGTAATGGATGGAATTTAATGTATTTAAATGGTTCTAATGTACATTCAGGAATCCTAGAACGTAGGATGCAAAAGTTTCAGGATCCTGAACATATGGAGTATGTCCACAATTATCCATTCGAAGAAATCTACAATCTTTGATCGATGTAACAAATTCATCAGCATGTTGAATTGGAATGACAGGATCAATAGAACCCCAAATAATCAATGTGGGTGTAATCATAGTTTGTAATTTTGTGGTAATCACTTTGGCATTTTTTAATCCCAAAAGAGTCGACATGAATGCAAGTTTTGCGTTAGGTAATTTCATTCGTTCAATAAATCCATTAACAATTTTATCATCAATATCTTTTCCAGAACTTTCCATTAACTCAAAAGCATTTTTTGCATTTTGTTCATTAGGATATAATGCGGCCATAATATACGCATCAAGTGCAGGAGTAGATTTTTTCATAACACCAGAGGGAGAAACAAGAATTAGTTTTTCAACATTTTGTGGGTGTTCAGCAGTGTATTCTGCAGCTATTTGTCCTCCTAAAGAGGAGCCAATTACTATAGGATTTTGAATATTGGCTGCAGCAAAAAATTTTTCTAAAAAGGATGAAAAAAAATCCAACGTATAATCTGCAAGAGGTTTATCACTATATCCAAAACCAATTAGATCGGGAATAATTACACGAAAATGTTTTGAAAAGAGAGGAATCACTTTTTCCCATCTTTCAGCTGAAGCACCTAACCCATGAATTAACACTAGTGTTTTTTTAGAACTTCCAGATTCTAAATATCTAATATCATTTTCATCAATCCGAAGAAATTTTTCTTCCACTATTTTAGCATCAAGATCATCAATAGATAAGTTTTAGTTAATTTTGCGATCATTAAAACAATTATTTTCAAATATTTTAAAAAAATTAACATTACAAGTATGTTTTTTAAGTTCAAAAAATAAGAAATATTGTGATAAAAAATAAGATCAAAAAAATTCTAGTACCACTAGATGGATCTCAAAATTCAGTCAGAGGTCTTAAAATGGCAATCACAATAGCACGGCAATGTGGAGCCACAATTACTGGGATTTACTCAATTCATGCACCACCACATTCAGAATTCAAAGGCGTAGGCTCAGTTAGTAAATCATTCAATAAAGAAGTTGAAAAATTCATGAAGGATGCCAAGGTATTATCTGCTCAAAACGGGATTGTTTTCAATAAAAAAATAATGCAAGGAGAGATAGGATACAACATAGTCAAACTGGCTCAAGGAAAAGGTAATTTCAATATGATCGTAATTGGATCACGAGGAAGGAGCAGTACAAAACAATTGTTCTTTGGAAGCGTATCAAACTATGTGGTACATACATCTAAAATTCCAGTATTACTTGTAAAGTGAATTACATTCCACATTTTTTAAAATATTTTTGATGGTATTCTTCTGCCTTGTAAAATATTGGAGCTGGAGTGATTTCAGTGACAACAGGTGCACCATAAGTTCCAGAATCATTAAGGGATTGTTTTGATTTTTCAGCAATATCCTTTTGCTGTTCATCATGATAAAAAATTGCTGAACGATATTGAATTCCAACATCAGGTCCTTGACGGTTCAAAGTTGTAGGATTATGATTTTTCCAAAATATATCCAGTAATTCTTCAAAAGATATTTCATCAGGATTGTATTCTACCTGGACAGCTTCTGCATGTCCTGTTTTATCAGTACATACTTCTTCATATGTAGGATTTGGAAGTTGTCCACCGATATACCCAACCTGTGTAGATTCAACACCTTTAGTTTTACTAAGTAAATCCTCCACATGCCAAAAACACCCTGCACCAAATGTTGCTTTCAATTCAATTATTGTAAATGAATATCAAATTAAAACTATGTGTTTAAAATAAAAATTTCAATAATTAATGAATTGTCAGTTTATAGATTTTTAATAATTATTTAACATCAGTAAATATTTCAACAACTTTTTTTGCCAAATTTTCAATATTGGCAGTAGGTTCTGCAGAAATTAGTAAAAGCACTTGAGTGATAGGAAATGGAAAACTTACTAAAACTGCCTTGTCTCTTCTTGCTGCAAGATAGTTTATCGGACCTAAACTTTCATCGTATTCTTTTCGAATCGATGCTTTTGAAACAAATTCCAAAAATGACTGTAATCGAGTTTCATCACCTTCATGAGGGGTAATTCCCGGCTTAAAACCTCCAGCGATAAGTTTGCCATCTTTATCAACAATTCCTGCAAAACGAATCTCAGATTCTGATAACAATTGATCACATTTTTTGTTATATAATGAATCAGGAGAATCAGTCACGATAAAATGAATTAGAATATCAAAAATAAAAACCTAGTCAATTTCAAAATATTCAAGAAAATAAATTATTTTTAAAATTGAAAACATCAATCAGATGAATTAGATTTCAAAGTACATTTCAATAGAACATAATCTATAATGTTGTCTTGAGATGCCTTTTTCATTTTTTTAATAGATTTGAAAAGGATTTTTTCCACATAACTGGAATATTGATTCAAAATTAATTTTTTTAAACTAGATCTATTTTTCTCATAATAATCAGCAAGAGGATCATACACATTTGAGCCAATTAATGTCTCACTAGAAATACTAAAACCATTTGAATTCAAAAGATTTTTCAAATAATCTAAATCATAATGTTCTGAAGACCAAGTAAATTTCAATAAACCTAATTTTTTAAAAGACGACTTACCAAGAGTGACAGGAATTGCTAAAACAAATATCCCATTTTTCATTAAAATTCTTTTTGACTCCATAATAAAATCAGACAAAGGTTTGAAATGTTGTGCTGATTCTAATGCTAAAACACGGTCTACAGAATTATCAGCAAAAGGCAAAATTGTAGAAGTGGAATTGATAAATTCTATATTTTTTTGTGGTCCACAAAAAGATAATTGTTTGAAATTAATATTTACACAATCTAAACGAAGGTTAGGAAATGAATCCCTCCACAACATAGAAGGTGCAGAAAGTCCACTTCCAATATCAACAGCATGTTTTGCAGAAGATAATTCAGCCAGATCTCCAAAAACCATGCACAGGTTATTTTGAGCTGAAATTGGATCTATACAATTTGAAGACCAATAACCAAAATTAAGCATAGAACCACCAGTTGCCAGCTGCATTACAGGGGAAAGAGCAGTGTAAAGATTCACAACGTCTTTCTCATTTCTTCGGAATGTCCAAAGAAGCACATTAAGTGGATTTATCGATACCAAAAATAATTTCAAATTTTATTAAAAAATGGACTATTAATTTCTAGGGTAAGTAATGATAGTGTATGTATAGAGTGTATGAATACATTATTCAAGTAAAATTATGAGTGATCCAGATTCATCAACAGAAATTATTCTTGCAAAATGGACAGATAGATTTCTTGCATGGTTGATTGATTTTTTAATCATTTCAGTAATTTCAACATCTATTATCTTTGCATCATTTGGAACAATGGAGTTTAGTGAAGATAACTTCTGGGCAGAAAATATGCAATATGTTCCAACCAGTATTTTATTTTTTGTGTATTGGACAATATTAGAATACAAAACAGGACAAACTATTGGTAAAAAAATTCTAAATCTAAAAACAACCAACATGCATGGAGGTAAACCAAATTTGAAAGGTGTAATGATTAGTAGTTTAGGAAAAGCATTTTTCTTACCGCTGGATGTATTGTTAGGATGGATAATTACTAATGAAAAACGACAAAGAATTTTCAACAGGTTAGGCGATACAATTATTGTTAAAGTAAAATGTGTCGAGGGTTTTTCCGATATCACATATTCAAAAGATTAGTTTAGTCAGATTTTCTTGAATGAATGCTTTGATGAATTAGCCGACAGATCTATTAGATACATTAGATCTTTTTTTCGTAATGTCTAAGAATCAAGAATGGTGGATTGGACTAGCAAGAGAACTTCAAAAAGATATTGAATTAGAAAAATAAAATCACAAACAAATGCATAGCATCCGCTAGTGAGATTAAAAATAAAATCACAAACAAATGCATAGCATCCGCTAGTGAGATTAAAAATAAAATCACAAACAAATGCATAGCATCCGCTAGTGAGATTAAAAATATAATCACAAACAAATGCATAGCATCCGCTAGTGAGATTAAAAATATAATCATCGTACAAGTCGTGTATTATTACCACTTGATGAAATTAATCATCGTGCA